>TARA_R110002073_G_scaffold8371_1_pt1 | contig 221223 bp, 183 predicted proteins | sample TARA_R110002073 | Tara Oceans TARA_R110002073 (sample SAMEA4397174) | marine metagenome | biome: Polar Biome; feature: [DCM] deep chlorophyll maximum layer (ENVO:01000326); material: water (ENVO:00002006), including particulate matter (ENVO:01000060) such as... | depth 40 m
CAGCACCACCTTGTGGGAGGCTGCTTGCAGGCGATCAGACCTCGACCGAAACCCTTCGCCTGCAAGCCTCCTCCCACAAAAGATCAAAAACACTGAACCAACCCCAGCACGCACCGCCCAAACCCCCATCTGATCAAAAACCAGCCAGTCACAACTCGGGGATACATTCTGCCGCTAGCGGGCCTATACTTGGTGCCCCGTTTTCCGGCAGTGGCGGCGTGGACATAAATTTGTGAGCAAACACTCACATGAATGTGCTCCGCGCTTTCTGCAGGACCGTAACAGGCGGATCGGAAACTGTTCAAAACGGTGGCCGGCATAACAAACAACCGGCAACCGCAACCAGTGGAGAAAAACCATGATCTATTCCGGCAAGGCCGTCAGCGTAGCGCTGCTTGACGATGGTATCGCCGAACTGAAGTTCGATCTTCAGGGCGAGTCCGTCAACAAGTTCAACCGTGAAACGGTTGAAGATCTTCAAGCAGCTGTTGACGCCATTAAAGGCGAAAGCAACATCAAAGGCCTGATCGTCACTTCTGGCAAAGGCGTATTTATCGTCGGCGCCGACATCACCGAATTCACCGACATGTTCAAATTGCCGGAAGATGAAATCGCTGGCTGGTGTTTGAAATCAAACCAAGTTTTCAACGCCGTTGAAGACTTAGAAATGCCAACCGTCTGTGCCGTTAACGGCATCGCTCTTGGCGGCGGTTTGGAAATGGCGTTGGCGTGCGATTACCGCGTCCTCGCAGACAGCGCACAAATTGGTTTGCCAGAAGTGAAGCTGGGCTTGTTCCCAGGTTTCGGCGGCACCGTGCGTTTGCCACGTTTGATCGGTGTTGATAACGCCGTTGAATGGATCGCGGCCGCTGGCCAACACCGTTCTGACAAAGCATTGAAAGATGGCGTTGTTGATGCCGTTCTTCCTGCTGAGAAAGTACGCGACTCTGCCATCGCACTGGTTAAAGAATGCCTCGCGGGCAAGATCGATTACAAAGCTAAACGCGCTGAAAAACTTGCGCCGCTGACGTTGCCGCCTCTGGAAAACATGATGGCGTTTCAATCGTCCACCGCGTTTGTTGCCCAGCAGGCTGGCCGTAACTACCCAGCACCACTGGCTGCGGTTAGCGTTATGCAGCAGCACGGCGGCATGACCCGCAACGACGCAAACGCCGTCGAAGCGAAAGGTTTTGCGAAAGTTGCGAAGACACCACAAGCCACCGCGCTAGTCGGTTTGTTCCTCGCTGACCAAGCCGTGAAAAAAGCCAATGGCAAGCACGCTAAAGGCGCAGCAAAGATTGAGCTCGCAGCGGTATTGGGCGCAGGCATCATGGGCGGCGGCATCGCTTACCAGTCTGCTTCTAAAGGCACGCCGATCATCATGAAAGACATCGCCAACGCGGCGCTGGATCTTGGCATGGGTGAAGCAACCAAGCTGTTGACTAAGCGCGTTGACCGTAAAAAGATGACGCCTGCGAAAATGGGACAGGTTCTGTCTTCTATTCGTCCGACATTGAACTACGGTGATTTCAAAGACGTCGACGTTGTTGTCGAAGCCGTTGTTGAAAACCCAAAGATCAAACAGGCTGTTCTAGCTGAAACCGAAACCCATCTCAAAGATGGCGCGGTTATGGCATCGAACACCTCGACTATCTCTATCTCGCATCTTGCCAAAGGATTGAAGAAGCCAGAGAACTTCGCTGGCATGCACTTCTTTAACCCTGTGCACATGATGCCACTGGTCGAAATTATCCGTGGCGAGAAAACGTCTGACGCAACCGTTGGCACGCTCGTCGCTTACGCAACGAAAATGGGCAAAAACCCTATCGTTGTAAACGACTGCCCTGGCTTCTTGGTCAACCGCGTATTGTTCCCGTACTTCGCAGGCTTCGGCATGCTGATGCGTGACGGCGCTGATTTCCAAGCGATCGATAAAGTCATGGAAAAATTCGGCTGGCCAATGGGCCCTGCTTACTTGATGGACGTTGTCGGTATAGACACCGGCGTTCACGCAGCAGAAGTAATGGCTGACGGCTTCCCAGATCGCATGAAGCACGATTTCAAAGACGTGTCTGAAATCATGTTCGACAACAAGCGCTACGGCCAGAAAACCAAAGTTGGCTTCTACAAATATGAAGAAGACAAAAAAGGTAAGCCGAAGAAAGTTGTCGACGAAGAAACTTACGCACTGATCAAGCCACACGTTGCCGATTCAGCTGAATTCGAAGCAGACGATATCATTGCACGCATGATGATCCCGCTGTGCACCGAAACCGTTCGCTGCCTCGAAGACAACATTGTTGGCTCCGCTGCTGAAGCAGACATGGCGATGATCTACGGCATTGGCTTCCCTCCGTTCCGCGGCGGCCCAATGCGTTACATCGACTCCATCGGCGTTAAAGAGTTTGTTGCCCTGTGCGATAAGTACGCGCACCTCGGCAAGCTCTACGAAGCCCCGCAAATGCTGAAAGATATGGCCGCTTCCGGCAAAAACTTTTTCGCCTGATCTTGTGATGACAACCGTCGCGAGCGCAGGCAGGTCGGTCGCCGATGGCGCGCAGGAACCGCAGTGTACAAGTCAGTACATGAGGATTCCGAGCACCATCGGCGGCCGAGATGACAAGCGCAGCAGGTTGACACACAAGATCACGGACTGGAGAAAATAAAATGAGCTTAAAACCAACTGACGTAGTAATCGTCGATGCTGTCCGTACGCCTATGGGCAAAACGAAGAACGGCATGTTCCGCAACGTACGCGCAGAAAAACTTTCTGCTAACTTGATCCAAGCGCTGGCTGCACGTAACCCAGGCTGGAAACTTGAAACCACAGAAGACGTTATCTGGGGTTGCGTAAACCAAACGCTAGAACAAGGCATGAACGTTGCGCGCAACATTGCCTTGCTGGCCGGCATGCCACGTACCACGGCAGCACAAACCGTTAACCGTCTGTGTGGTTCTTCCATGCAAGCACTGCACATGGCTGCCCAAGGCATCCAAACCGGCAACGGTGATGTGTTTGTTATCGGTGGTGTTGAGCACATGGGCCACGTTGGCATGATGCACGGCATCGACCTCAACCCAGAATCGTCTAAGCACACTGCTAAAGCGTCCAACATGATGGGCCTGACCGCAGAAATGCTTGGCCGCATGCACGGCATTAGCCGTCAGCAGCAAGACGAATTCGGCGTGCGTTCACACAAGTTAGCGTGGGAAGCAACACAACAAGGTCGCTGGAAAAATGAAATCGTGCCGATCGAAGGTCACGACGCCGACGGCAACAAAGTGTTGTGTGAAATCGACGAAGTGATTCGTCCACAAACCACACTGGAAAGCCTGCAAGGCCTGAAGCCTGTCTTCGACCCACGCAGCGGCACCGTTACTGCGGGCACCTCCTCTGCATTGTCAGACGGCGCCTCCGCCATCCTCGTGATGAGCGCAGCCAAAGCCGCTGAAATGGGCCTCAAGCCACGCGCTAAAATTCGCAGCATGGCCGTTGCCGGTTGTGACGCCGCCATCATGGGTTACGGCCCAGTACCGGCCACACAGAAAGCACTGGCACGCGCCGGCCTAACCATGGCCGACATCGATTACATCGAGCTAAACGAAGCCTTTGCCGCACAGTCACTCGCTGTCGCCAAAGACCTCAAATTGCTTGACCGTATGGACACCGTGAACCTAAACGGCGGCGCTATCGCACTAGGCCACCCACTAGGCTGCTCCGGCGCCCGTATCACCGGCACCCTACTCAACGTCATGGAAGGCAACGACGGCCAAATCGGCCTCGCCACCATGTGTATTGGTTTGGGTCAGGGTATCGCGACGATTATCGAGCGCGTTTAATTTGCGCTGACAACTTTCTTAGAAAGAACAGGGGGCAGTCTGCTGCCCCGAACGCTTTCTGCTCTAACCTCACAAGGGTAAGATCGGAAAAAACAGAGCCCGGCTACAAGCCGGGCTTTTTTATGGGTGGGATATTATTTAATTCGGAAATCTTCCGGCAACCCCGCCCAATGCGCCTTCAGCGCGACCTTGTGCTGCGCGTTCATCGGCAAATCCTTGATGGCACCCGGCCAGATATCCCGCGCCCTTTCCATGACCTCCTTCAGGTGCGGCTCTATCGCGCGCCATGGCACCCCCACTTTTTCAGACCAACGCTTAAAACTGTCGTAGTGCACCGAGCGCCAAGATTTTCCGCCGCCCAGGTTCAAGGCAAAGCTCGACTCATTTTCCACATAGACACAGGTCGTCACGATGTCATAGGCTGGTGACAATCTCGGTGTCACCGCATCGGCATAACGCAAACTCCAATTCTTTAGGTGCGCATCACCATTGGCCAGCAAGATATTCACCAATAGCCGTTTGGCAAATTCCTGCACATCACCGAGCCCGTCGCCAGAGTAGTCATAAATAACCTTGCCAATTTGCTCATAGTTGGCGGAATCGTATTTTTCATGCGGATACTTCACCAGAATCTGAGCAAAGTCCTCCATGTGCACCCGCCGCTCACCATCACGATCAAAGCGTTTTATCGCATAAGCCTGACCTTCGTCAGGCAATTTAATGCCCGGTAAATTATCGAGTTGGTCAACATCAACCAGCTTTATCTCGGGCACCACAACGCCTGCCTGACGAGCCAACGTCATCGCCGTAAACTCGTTTAACGGTAAATCTTTATGAATTGTAGAAGGCGTTTTGACGATCCAGTTTCCCAGCTCACCGCCAGTGCTCAAGTTGTACCTTCCGTCTTTCTCTTTCATCGAAAACTTCATCTGTACGCCAGCGAGCGAAAACCGCCTTGCCTCATCATCGGAAAAAATTTTCACCGGCCGCGCATCCCCCAGCGTCGCTAACAACGGACCCTCCACCTGATCAGGGTCAACCGGCTCAGCGATCAGCGCCCCGGGCAAATCGGCCCCTAGATGCGCGAAGATTGGAAATTCATTGTCGCGGTGTACTTTTAATCCACGCGCAATCCATTCGCGTTGGGCGCCTTCGGGTAACAAATTCGACAACACCGGATGCAATTGCTGTTGCTTTGACCAAGACTGAGAAAGAAGCTTTTCCGCTCTCGGAAAATTCGGATGAGTAATCAAGCTAAACGTAGGACGCTGAATATCCTCCCGAAACGAGCGCTCAAATGTCAGAACATTTCGCCCATTCTGGAAACCGGCCAGATATCCAACCTCCAGCCCATGCAGCGTCAACTTCAACACGCTTACTTCCTGACGGTCAGAATCCCTGCTCATTCAACGTCTCCTAGATCGTCACCCCAAGGATTATCCGAAAGTGGCGCCTCTCGCACTCCAACATTTCTTTCATTGATAATCGAGAGCACTCCGCGCAGTACGCTTTCCGACTCCGACGACAACAACGCGTTTACCAGCGCCAACTTATCCTGCGGAACCAGCACCAACTCTCCCTTTACGCCCTTCGCCAAAAGCTCCAGCGTATCCAGGCGCGGATTGCCCTGCCGCTCCAACCGCTGATACTGCTGCCGCGACATCCCCGTTCGGTTCGCCATATCTTCCTGACGCAACTTCAAAGCCTTGCGTCGACCTTTTAACTGCTCTAGGACCTTAGACATAAAGCATCTCATAAGTTGCTATAAAGGCAATAAGCAACAATTTAGCTGCTTAAGTACAGGTTAGCAATATATGAGACTCTTTTAGAAGTAGGCGCTAGCGACAACACAATATGCATCATATATGACGCTTTATTGCTCTTGAGAGGAGGCAGGGCTATGCAGCACACGATACGAGCCCTGCATAACCGCTGAAATAGGTCTGGAGCCCACGCAGGGCTGACCATCTACGAGCATAGATTACGCTGAACCAAACGAAGACTTCGCCTCACAGTCACTGCCCGCCGCGAAAGACCTCAAGCTGATAGCTGAGCTCCGGACAGCCACCACTTTCTTCAGAAAAATAGATTCGCCTTGTGAGTCATAGCTGACAATGGTGAGGCAAGGTTGTGGGTGTCCGCAGTTAGTCGGTTATCTTGGCATATCTTTCGATATATCACAGGCTATTACTCGCAGCTTCGACCGCATACGTTTAATCGGGGCGCGACCCCGAATGAGAAAGAGGCTCGACATAATCGAACCTCTTAAATCGTGGCCAAATTTAGTTGACCACTACAAACCAGCCCAAACAATTTGAACGTTCTACTGGTGTGGCCTCACAAGGGACTCACTGGGGAAAACAGAGCCCGGCTACAAGCCGGGCTTTTTATTTCTAGCTCGCCGCTTTTTCACTTGAATCTTTGGGGTTAGCTTCCACTGACGCCTAAAAGCCCTATCTACGCTTGCCGCAACATCGCCCGACATAGAGCGCGCGCCCCAGTTACAGGAAAGTTGACGATCTTTACGACCAGCGAAGGCAAGCGGAGGAAAGGACAGAAACACGGATTCCTCCCCAGAAATGACAAACCCATTTTCAATTTGACCGTTGGCAAAGATAATCTCAATTCCATCGGAAGGAGTTTTTCCTCCAATATTTTCAAAGAAACTCCCCTGCGCCACCTCTACACCACTACCCTTACCCGATAAAACAATAGTTAAAATCGCACCAGTCTTGGAACGTTCCACCAATAATTCATAAAACTCATCAGTAATTAATCGGCCATCTAAGTGGGTGCTTTGGATTACAACCGGCTTATCAACTGACCTCAGGGCACGAACAATAGATTCAGCGGATTCCCAAAAGTCCAACTCTTGAAATTCAGCAAGAGACGTTAAAGCCGCGCCCCCCGCCGAAGGTGCTCTAGAAAACCTGCTCACCAACTCCCTAAGCCTTGCCTCTTTTTCGGCTACCACTCTTGGGAAATCTTCAATATTTTTACTCAAAAAAGTTTTCTTGAAGACCGCTGAATTTAGAACCTCATCATACTCTTTTGCATGAATACCCTCTACGTAACACGCCAAAAATGGACTGATCGCGTCAGCATCCAAACTAATGAGAAGGGTGCCTAAAACGTATTTTAAGCGGACATTCAGGATGCTTCTTACTCGCAGGACAGATGCATCTGCCTTTCCATTTATCTTCTTACGTATAATTCTCGTCAACTGGCTGGCGTCAAAATCTTCGGAATCCGGCCGCTTATTCGGAAGCGGATATACACGCACTCCATGCTCAGAGAGAATATGGGGCCCAGAACTAAGCACTGAATTGGGAAATTCGGTTTCCCGCCGAAGCAGCCCATCATATTGACACGAAAGGTCAAAATACTCAGGCTGCCTCACGCTCTCACTCCGAACAAACCTCTCACCATAACTGGAAAGCATAAAAACTGAATCAGTCTCTCCAAGCGGCGATATCATTCCACTCCTGATTAGATCGGATAATATCAATCTTGAAAAATTCTTAGACAAACCAAGAAGCCCCTCTATCTGGGACTCAGAAAATCTACTAAGATTGAGAAGCCGAAGAACCATCTCAGAGGCTATGTCTAACTCCCTTTTTGCCTCTATTTGGCAATTCATTTTTACCACATAAACTGGTAAACCTATCGGCAAAAGATCAATAACATTCTGATCAGATATTTTGTCCTCGCGAAAATTAAATAACTTTAAATTAAGAGGCATTCAAAACCTCGCACTGATCACTTCTCCCGACATACAAGAATATCTCAGACACAGCATTTGGAACATTCGCTCTTACAAACGTATCTGCTGAACAGTACATTCTTAATTGCTCCCTAGCTCTTGAAACGGCAACATTTACAATAGATCGCTGCCATAAAAAACCGATATTATTCTTCACGTTAGACCTTACAAATGAAACAAAAACAACATCAGCCTCCCTTCCTTGATATGAATGCACTGTCTCGACAGACACTCTAAGGTTAGGAAGACTTTGATATATTTTTTCAACCCTAGAGGCAATAATGTGTCTCTGTGCGGAGTACGCTGCAATTATAGCAACATCAATATTTTTCTCGCCGACTTCTGACTGGAGGGACTTCAAGTCCCTTACAATCAAATCTACTTCAACGTTATTTATCAAACCTTTCCCGACTTTTATCTCAGACTCCGGGCGAGATTTTGAGTAATCAACAAACACAACCGGCTTACCGATTAAACCTATTCTCTTTGCTGAAGCACGCTCTTTACTTGGCTCAAGCTTTCCTTCGTAAAAAACCTCGCTAACAAGGTTAGATATCTCCTTTCTCATCCTATACTGAATCCAGAGACTCGCCTTACTGCCCTCCGGAAGAGTTTCTTCTAAGTATGAAAAAAGTGTTTTCTTAACATCATCGAGAACAAGATTATTCTCACTCAATAAATCTTCATCAAGAAGCTCATTCTCTATAAATGGTGGGAGCTGATTACTATCGCCAACAAGAATCACCTTCTTAGCGCGAGCCATAGGGACGAGCAGTTCAGTTGGCGTAACTTTTGATGCCTCATCAATTATGACAAGATCATACTCTTCATTTAGAGCTGCACGATTCATAGAAAAGCCAATACAAGTCCCTGCAACAACCGATGCCTCTGAAATTACAGCAGGATATAAATCTCTAGAGCCCTTTAGCCGCAAAACCCAGTCATTAACTAAGCTTATTAATTCTGCCGAAACAGAGCCATTTTCATGAGAAAATACGTCCTTCCGCCAACTTAGAAACTCGCGTTCATCAAATTGATGTATTTCTTGCCCATCCTCACCATGCTTAGAAAGAAGGCGCATTTTATCTTCTATTTGAAAATCCAAATCCGCCAAAGCACTTTGCTTTAACCTCAACAACTCCCTCATCTCATCAGTTTCAGACATAATATTGGCTATTGTTTTACTACCATCTTGGTCACCCCTAGAATCAACCCTTCCATCAAGCTCATTCACTTTAATTCTAATGGACCGAATATCTCCACATATAATTCCTTTCTCCTGAGACATGGAGCGTATCTGCTCGGACAGAAGAACACTATCAACAATATTAGCATCAAGACCCCACTTAGTTACGACATTCGTTAAAGAAGAGAGCGACCTTTTCGAAACGTCTGACGCCCAACTTTTCGCAACTCTCTCAAGAAGGTATTGTTTTGCGTGCTCTGAGATTTTTCCCTCTTTTAACGAGCCTATCCTAATAATTGCTCCTTTTAGTGAGCACCCAGAAAATGCCTCGATAGCGTTATCAACAGCATTGTGCGTCTGAGCTACTACCAATATTTTTATATTCGGATTATTCTTTATTTCCTCAGAAATAATATCCGATATAAAAAATGTCTTTCCTGATCCAGGCGGGCCAACCAATAAAAATATCTCCTTTGAATTCAGGAGCTTGACATGCGATTGCTTTTTTGACTCATCAAAACTATCAATTGGGCTTACCGAAAAGTCCTTACCCACTGAGCACTCCAGAGGGTTCTGAAGAATATCACCTATCCGAGGGTTTACAATCTGACGAGAAACAAATGAAGACAGAGCGTTTTCTTGTCTTTGCATAGAAGCAGAATGTGCTTTTATATCAAACTTCAGCACTCCTCTGTTCGGGAATTTTTCTAGCTCTCCTTTGAGCAATGAAACAACTAAAGATCCTGACGAAGCCCTCTCCACTTCCACCTCAAACCGACTTTCTTCATCCTCAATATAGTAAGACTGCCCCTCCACAGCATCAGGAATATCCCCCTTTACCAAAACTTTTATACGACCATATTGATAGGTTGCCTCAGAGTACCTTACGTCTGGGCATAACCTCCTGATCATTTGATCTTTTAGGAACAAAATCGCGGACCATTTTGAATACAGGGAACGCTCAGACTCGCCAGGAAATGACCCCGATGTTTTTTCTGATAGATAATCCAGAAGAGTGCTCGCTGACACACTTCCTTTTATCGAAGAAATAGAAAATTTAAATGGACAAGAGTATGATTCGCTCCTGACTATTTCAGCATAATCAGGAGAAACTCTTTTTACCGAAAGAATACAGATGCTTTCCGCGTCATTATCGTCAATTTTCCCATGAAAAGTGAATTCGTCTGCGTAAAATGTAATGTGCTCCGGACCAAATGTAGGGTGCCTATTTATACTCGCGCCTCGTCCAAGCAGATCACAAACATAGTCCTCCGCTCCCGAAATGTCACACAAACCATAATCACTTAGCTCTGATTTCACTTTAATTGATATCTTGGAAACCCTTATTGTATAAACTTTATTTTTAGGCTCTTTTGACAGAAGAATAAATTCATCATGTAAGTCAATACAGGTTGGGTATCGGTCCCGCCAATCAGGCTCTATGCACTTACTAAGAATTGATCGGACTGGGCTAGCGACATCTATTTCCATCCAGGCACCATATAGGTCTTCGTAAGAAGAAAGCTTCCTATTCACAAGACAGCTAATGGCAACGACACCAAAACTATATACATCTCGAGACTGGCAACGCTCCGCCGGCTCTATTTCTGCAGGCGTGTAAGGCTCAGACCCAAAAAACTTTTGCGTCTCTCCTTTTTCTCCATCTAACTTAAACTTAGCAATCCCAAAATCGGCAACAACAGGCATCCCTGCATCATCTATAAGTATATTTTCAGGCTTAAGATCTCTATGCGCAACATCATTTAGATGGGTATGATATAAAGCATTAAGAACGAATCTTCCAACTCGATACCAATAATCATCCCAGCCATCAAATTTTTTTTCACTAAACAAGTCACTTAAATTACGATCGTACCAGGGCATCTCAAAGAAATATGATGACGAATCATTATCGTAACCATGATCGAGCATCTTTACGATATTCGTGTGATTCAGCTTTGAAATAACTGAAATTTCCCGCTCAAATGCAAGCCTCGATGCCGGCTGCTTAAAAAGCACCTCCGGAGTAATAAACTTAACCGCCACTTTAAAAAGATCTTTTTTTCTAACTGCCTGCCGGACAAAGCCCATCCCTCCATGTTTCTCTATAGGGATAGATCCAAACATATACTTTTGATCGATTTCCATGCGTAAACTCACCTAGTTTTTACTATTCACTATGAGTAGCGAATAAATACGCCACTCCGAGAAATGCACCTCACTTACACAATAAAGAAAGCCCACAATTGTTATCGGGAAATATAAGTTATGCCTTCATATAAAACCTACATATCTTAAATATTTGTCAACGCTCGGTGATGGCGCACCGATTCAGATTATTCCCACGTATCAGAAGCTCTAAAACAACCGAGCTACTACTCCACCGGACTAACACACTCACGCCTACTCGAATCAAACTTACACCGCACCTTACGAATCAGTGTCAAAATATCGGCGTTATAAACCCCCTCTTCTTTGAGCTCTAGCCGAATGCCCTGCAATAGCTCTTCACGGGACGCAATGTCATTCGCCCTCGGCATGACCAATGGCAAACTCTCTAACCACTTCTGTTCCTGCGCAATAATCTTTTCCATTTTCGGCGCGACTTCGTCGATAAAATATTGCCGCGACCATTCCTTCTGCTCCGTTGTAAACGCGCCCTTGTGCGCTATCAGTTGATAGCTGCTCTGGTACATCGGCACCGAAAATATGGCGCCTTCTGGCGACAGCCCACGGTTCAGCTCCAGCGGAGCAATCATATTTACAGTGGCGAACATGCCATCCACCGAACCGTTATTGAATTTGCCGGGGCCATACTCGGCATCGACTGGCACAGGTAACGCACCCATCGCCCTTGCAAAATAGGCCTGCGCCTTATTCACAGTTGCTAGACGACGGCCAACTAATAAGTTCGGCAAACTGTCTGCGTTAAGGGGTTTATTAAAGATCAGGTAAGCTGGGCCAGTGAACACCAACCCCATCTGCTCATAGTCATCATTGTTGCGCCACTTTTCTGCGTTCGGCGCGGCACTAGAAAGTGCCTGCGCCAGTACGCGGGCATGCTCAGCCGTCGGGATGGCGCCGAACGCCTGCAGCGTGGCCGAGGGGACAATTCCCTCTGCTAGCTCGCTGGGCAGCCAAACCGCATGACAAACGCCAGCGTTTAAGTCCTCCAGCGCCGTCTGCGCACGGACATACATCTTGAGAGCTGGGCGCATGCTCCCTTCGACAAGCGCTTCCTGTTGCCACGCCTGCATAATCGCGTACGGCGTTCCGTACCGGTGGAGCAAATCGAACGCGCAAACCTGATGGGTGCTATTTGTATTGGTGAAACCAGTAGAGCCTTGTTGAACTTCTGCACGCGGGTATTGCAGTGCCTCGAAGTTTGTCGGCATAACAACGTGGCGGCGAGCTGCCTCGCTTGGGGTCACTGGCACAACGGTTGTCGGTGGCGTGCGTTCAGGGGGCGTTACAGCTTGCGGCCCATCACAGAACGGTGGCAGGCACACGCTGACCACAGGGCCGTTTTGAGCGACATGCTCAGAAGCGCTCTTGTTCTCACCAAACAGGTGCCAACCCCAATGCAGCGCAGCGCTGGTCAACAGCGCCGCGATAAATATCCCCAGATAACGCCAACGTTTTGTTATTTTTGTCATGGCATTGTCGAGCCTGATATGGACCCACCCCTAGTAAATTGCCTCTACCATACCGCCTTGGCCGCACAAGCCAAAAGAATAATGGTCCCGCGATGCCGTATTAATATCAGCCGCGCAGCGACGCAAGAGCGCAAAACACTACCGCTTTAGTTCCGGGCTTGCCCCTCCTCGCATAGGTTCTTATCCTGGCCACTCTCTCACGGCAAGGACACCGCATGGCCCGCAACTGGACACAGGATGAGTTAACCATCGCACTCGGGTTGTACTGCAAGCTGCCGTTCGGGCAATTCCATCAGCATCAGCCGCTTATCATATTAGTCGCTGAACTACTGGAGAGGACGCCTAGCTCCATTGCGATGAAACTGTGCAACCTTGCTAGTCTTGATCCAGTAATCACCGAGAGCGGCCGCAAAGGCCTCGCTAGTGCATCGAAGCTAGACAGAGAGGTATGGCAGGCTTTCTCTGAGCACAGCAGTGAGTGGATGCCGGAGATTGAGCAGCGACTCAGTCAGCTGCTTGATGGCGACAAACCTATGGCCGTCAGCGTCGGCACAGAAGACCAGCCCGCAAACTACCGAGGCGACAACATCACCGTCACCAGCACGCGCCGTAAGGGCCAAAACCTTTTCCGTGACGCGGTGTTTTCGGCTTACCAATCGCGCTGTTGCGTAACGGGTGTGTCCGACTCACGTCTACTGATCGCAAGCCATATCAAACCTTGGCGAGAAGATGCGGATAACCGCCTCAACCCACGCAACGGCCTATGCCTGAGCGCGCTGGTGGATCGAGCTTTTGATTTGGGATTGGTGGCAGTATCGCAAGACTACCGTTTGATGGTCTCGCCGCAACTTGGCGCGCGGCGCGACAACGTGCATATCAGCGAAACGTTTTATAGCCGCGAGAATAAAACCATAGAGCTGCCTGATAAGTTTGTACCGGATGCGGGATTTTTAGCGTGGCATCGAGAGAGGGTGTTTTTGCAATAGAGGCTGTCACCGACTCGCGCTTCTAATCAATGCTCAGCAATGGCTCGCACTCGTTTCTCAAGGACGCTAACTCTCTGCTGACTTGCCACATCCGCCGACAGACAGCCGGGCAACGCATCCAGAAAATTTTGATCCGCAAGAAATTCAGTGAACGCGTTTCGAATATAGTCAGCCATTGCGTTATCCATTGCCGAAAGCTCTTCTGCCAACTCTTCACGCCCATCAACCACCGCCATAATATCTTCAAAGTCATGGCTCGCAAGGTAATCGCCATGACCTCTGTCAGCGAACGCTTCTAATTTTGTCGCAACGAAATAAAGTGCCGATACAACGTGTATTTTTGCACCTGATCGCAGCGTCACAACGTCAGATTGCGCTAAAGCCTCTGCATACCAGCGATTGGAATACCCCAGAATATTTGGGTCGGTAGGCATGACATCCAGAATAAGATCGTGGCCGCGAAACCGACACGTGGGAGCATCCTCTGAGGAGTCCACACTAAAGCCCTTATCCTTTAATCTCTCGGTCAGCTTGTGGTAGCCAAGAACAGATCCAATTTCGATGATCACATCCACATCGATAGTTGGACGTACATCTGGCGCCGCCTCGTCGGTGATCATCAATGCGACAGTGGCTCCTCCAACAAATGCCACTTCCTGAATAATGTCTCCTAAATGCTTAGCGGCCAATTCCAGCTGCGCGATGTTTGCACTTCCATTCATGCGTCATTCCTTTGATCTTGGGTATTAGCATTCCACCGATACTCTTCCAGCCGAGACTTCAGATGCTTCACCGCCAACTCCTTCTCCCTAGCCCGACCAATTCGCAGCATATCCACCAACGCCAGCAACTCATACAGCATGACATCCTGCATGGCCGCAAATGGTGCGGACTTGTACAGCGGCGACACTCCCTGCCCGCGTGTTTTTCCCTCTGGGTGCGGCCACACGAGTGGCGGTTCATCGCCAACAATAAACTGGTTGCTCATCATCGGCGCAGCCCACGCCGTTGCGATGCCGCGGGTCATGCCTTCTTGCTCGGCGATAAAAACGTAGGGCATGCCGTGGAGAATAAACTCCTCCAGGGCTCGCAGTACTGGGCGGGCGGGCGCGCCACCGTCACTTTTGAGCGCAAGACGCGCTCGAATCGCACGCTTGATGCCGGCATGCACCTCCGCCGGGCTCATGCCCAACTCCACAGCGAGGCCGTTATAGCTCCAAGGGTCGCTCTGTTTGGCGATGGTTTTTAGCAGAACCAGTAGGTCTTGGGGTTTTAGCACCATATCATTCTCTGTTCGCGATTTGCGAATAAAGAATGATATGATGCAAGGATGCAGCGATTTAGTCAAGAGCGACACATGCTCTATGCCACTACGCAAGAGTCTCTATTCCCTCCGCGCCCCCTAGCCCTCAACCCCACACTAGTGCATAAAGACAGCATGAAACCTCAAAGCACTTCCTCATTCTCGCCCGATGCGCGCTTTCTCCTCGGTATCTCCCAGCTCAGTTTGTCGCTGGCGAGCGAGGTGACCGAGACGGTTAGCGATATGCATGGAGCAATACATCGCTCGACGCCGCTGGGCCTGTTGCCAGAGCGCACGAGTATTTCGCGGCGGGTTTATGCGCTGTTAGCTAAGTGCTTTACGGGGCCAGCCCATCTGCTTGGCCGTGCTGGACGGAATGTGTCCCATCGCGAAGTGGATACGATGACGCTGAATGTGCAGGCCGCGATCAATGGCGTGTTCGGCGATCTGCTTTTGAGTCAGGACAACCCGTTGGCGTTTTCCATGTCGATGCACGGCGATACGCCTAAAGCAGATCAGCCTTTGATGCTGTTTGTTCACGGACTGTGTCTGCATGATCGTAGTTGGCTCAAGCCGGCGCATCTGGCGTTTGCCGAGACGCTGCGTCAGCAGGGTTTCTGTGTGAGTTATTTGCGCTACAACAGCGGTTTGCCGATTGCGGAGAACGGACGCTTACTTGCGAACATGCTCGAAACCACCGACGCGTCGCGCATTGTGCTGATGGGTCATTCCATGGGCGGGCTCATTTCACGCAGCGCATTGCATCAGGCCACCGAATTAGATTTCCGTTGGGTTAGCAAGCTCTCTCATCTCGCCACACTCGGAAGCCCTCACCACGGTGCGGAAGCAGAACGGATTGGCAACTACAGCAACCGCTTGCTGAACGTGAGTCGCTGGAGCGCACCGCTGACACGCCTTGGCAACCTGCGCTCCGCCGCCATTCACGATCTACGCTTCGGCAGCCTACTCAACTGCGACCGCGATCGCGCCGGACACGTATTCCACACCCACGACCCACGCGAACCGATCCCCATTCCAGAGAACGTCGCCCATTACTTTGTTGGCGCAACCCGCAGCAAAGATAACACCGAGAAAAAACTGCGCAGCGATTTACTGGTGACACCGAACAGTGCGCTCGCAGAAGACTATCCTGACACCGACTCGGTGATGCGCGAATTGCTTTATGGCATGGATCACCTTCAGTTGATGTGGGATCCGGACGTGTATGCGCGGCTGGGAAGGTGGTTGGGATTGAAGTGATCGTCTCAGCCCCCCGCCAGCAAAATAAAGTAACTCCTCCTTAGCACATGAACGAAATATTGATTGATCTCAGCATTTTGACTTAACAAACGTCCCTAGCTCGCCTAGCATCTAATCCAAAATCATCACAAAGCTGCGCTAGAGCAGCGGAAATCTGGGGAAAGCTTCATGAAACTTTTTAATGCCCTGCTAAGCGGCGCATTACTGCTTTGCTTTAGCGCAACAACACAAGCGGCTACTTGCGCGCTAGCCGGCGATACGGTCATCGAGCCCACAGGTGGCTTCATACATACACTCTATAATGTCGACTTTGAAACACCGACTCACACCGCAGGTAGCTGGCCAGTTGAAGGCTTAGGCCCCAAAGAAGTTGGCCTGTATCAAAATTACAACATGTCCATTGCAGAATCCCATAAGGGGCTTCCAGAGGTAGTGGTGCAGCCACTGCTGGACAGCCAGTCCGCCGAGTTAAATGCTCGCCCCATCAACACTGACAGGTCTTCCTACGACGACATTCTATTCCAGCTCGGTCGTGGCGCCGATTACTACAGTATCGACTTCGACCTCGTGGTGGACGAGCACGTCAACCTGACCAGAACAGGAATTAAGCTGTCCGACATGAGCGATGCTGGCTGCTACGTGATTTTTAATGCGGCTAACGAAATTTTTATAGCTGGGCTGCGGGCCAGCTATGCATTTGATACGCGTTATCACATCAGCATCACGCTGCTGCCCAACGGTGATGAGACTGGCCGACTTTTCTTCACCATCGGCGATGCCACCTCAACGCTTTACAGCGCTCAGTTCGACGTTTCCGGCAGTGGCAATGATTTCGGCAGCTTAATGTTGCGCGCCCAAGGGTATGAGGATCCTGACAACAACTATGCGCAGGTGGACAACGTCGTGATCCGTGCTGCGTACACTGATGTCCCCACGCTGCCGCCGGCCGATGTCGATGACAATTATGTGCTCGATTTCAATAACGCCAGTGCGCCAGCGCCAAGCGGCATTTTCTGGATAGAAGATGGCTTTGCTTTGCTGTTTGGAGACAGTAACAACAATGTCTACAGCGCAGATAACTCTGTCGCCATGCGGTTCCCAAGTTCCTCTCGCCCCACCCTCATGCACCAGCTGAGCTTACCGTTTACGCTGAAACAGCTGGAGCTAGGCGAATATTCAACGGGGTTCTCCGCACGCACCACCACATTCACCGGCTACAAGTATGACGGTACCGAAGTGACGCGCGATTTCACTACTGACGGCTTGGCCGACGGCACCGGCGGCATCAACGACATGGAGCTAGTCACGTTTGATGACAGCTGGACAAATCTGCGCGCAATCCAATTCGGCGGCTCTGCTTCCATTGATAATGTCGTGCTGTCAGTTAACACAGATATAGACGCCGACAACGTTCATGATTGGCTGGATGCCTGCCTGCCAGAGCAGGCAGCTGGTGCAGCAGTGGAAAACGCCGTAGAGCGAGAAAGCGGCTGCCCACCAAGAAACACGGCAAATAGCGGCGGTAGCAATAGTGGCGGAGGCGCCGGATGGCTATTGTCTCTACTGGCTCTGTCCTTGGTGGGCCTCAGACGTAAAAACGTCACCGCTTAAGGCGGCACGGGCCTGCATATTAAGCAGTGATATTCCGAGCGTTTCGCTTAGCACTTCAGATCAATAAATCTGATAGCTGGCAGAACGTCGAGAATTGAGACCACGAACATAAAAAGCCGGCGTCGCACTACGCGAACACCGGCTTTTTATTGCTCTGCTAACGCTTAACGCTATTCAATAATGTCTTTGCTCATCGGCGCCAGTCGTTTCAGCAGCCGATTCTGCGCGGACACCGACACATCTTCGGCTTCCATCGCAGCGATCAGGTCTTCAACTAGGGCGTTGAAATCCGTATGGGTGACATTCATGCCAGCGTGGGAATCCTTCATCGAATCACCTGTGTATTCACATCCGCCGCCAGACTCTGCACAGAACTGCTCAATAAGCTTTTCGCGGAATCGCACGGGATCAACATCGACAAAATGTGCCGCAATGCGTGGATCACTGCCTAAACGAACAAGAAAACCATCAACGATATTTTCGATGCCAGACATACCACCCAGATCATCGAATAAAGCGCTCTGTGGACGCGTTTGGCACCCCGTTATCGCGAGCACCAACATAACCATCCCAATTACCTGTTTCATTAAAATGCTCCTGTAATAGACAAGTAGGCCCCGCGCTGATCGCGGTCGTCATTTTCGTAAGGCACTGCGGCAGTGCTTACTTCACCGAGATCAACCAGCGCAGCGGTAATGCTCCATTGCTTATTGGGAAACCAGGCGATAAAAAGATCTTTCCAATCGTCTTGATGAAGAAAAGTGAGATTTTCCGGTTGCTCACGATACTCGCCACCAATTAACCAATGCTTATTGAGAAACACACCGATCGATCCTTCTGCCACGGTGCTGCGTTCTTCGTCAAGATCACCACCAAAACCAAGCAAACCACCTTGGTTTGCTCTAGTGGATCGAACAACACCATTCACCAACCAATTCCGCCCAAATGGACCACCGATAAAGACCTTCGTCGCCGCGAGATAATAATCAGCGCCATAATTACTTTTTGCACCTAATGCTTCCGGCACGGTTGCCCCACCTAACGCAGCAATGTCGCGATTGATCGACTCGCGATACATTGCCCCGATAGAAACCTGTGGGACAGTGGAATAAAGAACGTCACCAAAAAGACGCGCTTTCACGCCGTAATTATTAGTGCGAAGCTCTTCCACATCAGGAATTTTGAATATTCCGGCATCCAAGGTCTGACGCGCGACAGAAAACTCCACACGGTTATGCCAAGACCATGCTGCAGCAAAGCCATTTAACGCAAAATCATCGGTGTTAAGACGACTCGCGCTGACAACACCGCCATGTTGCTCATTGGTACCATAACCCGCCAGTATCGCCATCGGCACGATGCCCCCACCGGCCGTACCGTCAATAGTCGTCACCGCACCTGTCGCCAGAATTCGGCCGTTGCCTGTTGCCAGTTTCCCTGCGGCGAAAGCATTCGCCGAAAGTACCCCAAGAATACAAATCCCCATCCAACGAAATATCATTGTCCACTTCTCCTCTTTCCAGAAAGCCACGATTCGCGCCACGCTTCAAACTGCAATTTCGATAGGGGCCGTGACAAACACTGCCCCTGAATTCCATCCACTTCCATGGCACGTAAAATTTTCAACATCTCACGCGATTCCACACCATCGGCAAAAACGCGGACGCCTAATCGATGCCCCAGTGCAACAATCGATTCTGCAATCGCTTTGTCTGCCTTACCTCTTAACAACCCTTCCACGAAACTACGATCAATGCTGATTTCATCGACTTCCAACTCACGTAGCAACGCTAATGACGCTTTACCCGCCCCAAACTGACTAATCGATACTTTCACCTGCTGTCGTCTCAATCGTCCGATCACTTCCTTCGCGACGGCCAACGAGTCATTGGCAAGGGATTCACTAATCTGCAGGCAGAGCAGCGATTTATGTATACCATGACGGCGACTTGTATCGATCAGCCTAGTTACAAACGACGGATCATCCAAATCTTGTGCGAAGATATTCAGGCTCATGGGAACGACCACTTTTTTACTAAACCACTCGCCATGCACAGAACAGCTTTGCTCAAGCAGCCAGCTATTCACCTCTGACATCAAGCCACTACTTTCTGCCAACGGAATAAACTCTTGCAGCGGAATTTCGCCGTACGTTGGATGTTCCCAGCGTGGCAACACTTCAACTAACACCTCCTCCGCCTTACTAAAATCAATCTTTGGTTGAAACAATATCGATAATTGACTGTTCGAAATGGCTTCACGCAGATCTCGCGTTAATTCAATGCGACGACGACGGCGCGCATCGATACCGGAGTCATAGACTTGTACTTCACCCTGCTGCTCACGTGCCCGATACATTGATTGCTCTGCACGCTGAATCAGAATGTCCGCTTCTTTGCCATGATCCGGCGCAAGCGAAAGACCGACATGAAGTTTAATCAACGCCTTCACATCGCCACTTAACTGAATCGGTTCTCGTGTTGACTTTAACAACTTAGCTGCCAACGCCAACGCATCTGTTTCATTCGCTCTTGGCAGCACTAACAAAAAGTCATCCGACGCTAGACGGCACACCGTTGCATCTCGCTGCGCGAGTGACTGTAACGTTCGGCCCAACCAACACAACACTTCATCGCCTGCCTCTGCACCCAACGAATCATTGATTTCGCGCAAGCGGTAGATATCAACAGCTATCAATGCGAACGGGCGAGCGCTGTTTTTCTTTAACAGCAGGTCAATGCATTCTACTGCCGCCAACCTATTCGGCAATTTCGTCAGAACGTCACAACGAGCCTGATCATGAATATTCTTTTCACGGTCAGATATAGCGCCCTGCATATTGTCGAACGCTTCACCTAGCTGAGAGAATTCTGTGAAAGATTGCACTGGGAACTTAACGTGATAGTCGCCCCCGGCAATACGTTTCGCCAACCCGCCGATATCACGCAAAGGACGGGTTACCCGACGAGATAGCCAAGACGATAGAACAAGCACCAGAACAAAACCGCCGATCACTAAGATACCCAAACGAATCGATAACGTTCGAAATGGATCTGCTTCAGCAGACATAGCAGTGTGAATAAATACCTGTACGCCCTCGCTACCGCTCATGGTCAATGGAATGGACATTAGCGCCACATTGTTCAGGTAAATAACTTCGGGGCGCTCTTCTGAAATCGATAACAAGCTTTTACGATAGCTATTAATTGCGGATGACGATTCAGGCAACACAGCCGTCGACATAAGAACGTCATCAGACCCCGTCGTGCGGACTAGGAATGTCACGTCGCCGCCGACTAACGATTTCATTTGCGCCAGAAACTGCTCGCCCATGTTGAACGATAACGCGATACGGCCAACCGGCATGGGGCTGCCCACAGGAGTGCTAATCACTAGGTGGGCGGAACCATCAATTGCTTGAACGACAATATCCGTTTCTACTCTATCGGATGTTTGTGGCGTCATTGAAGCAGGCGCCTGTCCTCCGGCTGCCACCGCTCGCCCATCAGTGAGTCGAACGACAGCGTGATCCGCACCAATCCGAGCAACCTGATTTTCCAGCGCAGAAACGATTGTGTCGTAATCGTTACTGGCAACGGCATCTTGAAAACCAAAATCCTCCACCAGCACCGTCACCGCATTGGCTAATTCTCCAGCGCGTACACCAATCTGTTGACGAAAATATTCAGACGTTTGAATGACGTTTTGACGTGCATTTTGATTGACGGTTTCGCCAATAATTTCTCGCGCCAGCATTGCGCCAACACTGAGCAACACAAGTAATATAAGACTGATCGACAGAAATAACGCTCGAGAAAATTTAACGCGCAAAGGGATTACTCCTAATCAACGGATTGGAAACAGGACGTTGTGACACCCGAGGATCGGGACCGATCTCACCTAGATTAATTCGTTCTGTCGCCCCCCGTTCGCGAATGATCAGCCGCACCGAACGCTTCTGTGAGGCAGTTTTTTTCTGCCACGGGTGTAGCGCTTCAATCTCATAGTCACCCACCGGCAAGTCTTTGAAGATGACTTTGCCTGACGCGTCTGTTATGCCAAACATCGGCGCATCGGTGACGTAAATAAATGCCTGCATGCGGTCGTGGATATGGCAGCCAATGGGCACCAAGCCAACCCGCTCGAACTCAACAGGCTCCGCTTCTCTACCGGCATAAAGGCGTGTCACAAAGCGCTTTACCCGAGAGAACGAATACACTTGATGGCGCGTGCTATCGAGATTTGGAAAGGCAACGCTGCTGTCACGCCGTACAACCAACACGTGCGGCTCAAACTGCGTTCGAATCTGAGCCATCTCGGGGCGATCCGTCTGCATCGGCGTTAACGAATCGGGACCACTCAGGCTGACAATGGCATGAGCCAGCGGCGCTCCCCGTTCACCCGTGGCGTATACGGTGATATCCGCGGCTATCGTCGCTGGTGATAGGAGAAATGCGGTCATCAAGACCAGCAATGAGACTGTAATTTGACGCAAAGACACCGTTGGCGCTCCCACTGCTAGCCTTCATATCGCTGAAATAGCGGCACATCGAAGACAAGTGAATGTGTACTGGGTCACACTTTCACCGCAGCAGCGTGAAGTCGCCGTGATATCACCTTTTAACTTGAGAGATTTTACAAAGAAAAGCAGCTGATAACCTCACTGCAACCAGCAACAGGCCGCGGACAGGAGAACGGACTGACGGTACGAGGAGCCTCTTACAAGGCGATCAGGCGCATCGGCTCTTCAAAATGCAAAAGCCGATAGAGCGAACGTTAAAAAGTCAGCTCCACCGGCTATCAGCACATTTTACTGTTATAGCAAGGCTGTTTATTGAACTCTGCTGCTTTTAATCAAAGCCCTACTTTCTTCAGACGATTTGCATGGCTGCGGAAAACCACCACAGGATTGGTCTCGAATAAAGCGGTCAGGCCGATAACCTGATTCACTTCATCGAGATGGTTCATGTTGTAGTTATCGCGAATCACCTTGCCTAAGTGATTACTGCAGCGGCCGACAAAACCGTCATTTTGATTATCTTCTGTACCGATAAAGGACGCAGAAATTGCCAGAATGGGCAGATCAACCGGATCAAGCAAGTTGGTCACTTGCCCTGTTCCGCCCCATGAATAAAAACGGATATTATCCACTACGTGAGCCCCCTCCCCACAAGCACTGGTTGGTACTCCGGCGGGAAAACGCGCATTAAAATCCGCCGCGCCAGCTGTCGTCAGAGACGCCAGACCGCCCAGTACATCCTGCGGTAACTCTTCACCTGCCGCCAGACCGATCAACGCCCCAAAGCCGTCGACAATAGATCCGATGCCTTGGGTTATGTCGTCACCTACGGCCAAAGAGGCGTCCTCGATCAAATCTGCAACCGGCGAGCCTTTGGTCGGGCCACCGACAGACGTTACCGATGCAACACGGCCCGGCAACGCCGCAGCAACATAACGAATCGACTGATTACCGTGACTATGGCCGATCAAATTGACCTTACTGGCACCGGTAATCGCCAAAATATCCTGCACCTGCGCCAGCAACTGTTCGCCACGTACCTCTGACGATTGAAATGACGAGACCTGAGTCAGATATACCTTCGCGCCACGAGAGCCTAGGTCATCTGGAATACCATACCAATAATCCAGCAGGCCGATTTTATCGAAGCCCGCCATGCCGTGGGCAAGAACAATAGGGTAGCGGGTCTTAGCGTAACTGGAATCGGAAAAGAATTTGAACCATGCAAACGATGGAGATGCTAATGCCAGCAATAGCCCAGCTATCGCGACGTGTTGAAGCCCTTTTTTCATGACGGTGTCCTCACAGGGAATTGTTATTTTACTTATCAGTCTCAGAGCCGAATATCCTCGGCCCAGCGCGAAGGGACATATTGATTACGAAACGACCATCCGCTCTACACCAAAAAGAGACAGGCCGCTGACCTGATTAGGACAACATCTGGCATATTCAGTATGTTTTTCGTAGATTGAGAAGCTGAAGAACAAAACGGAATTCTTACGTGAGCACTGCTATCACAAGCACTATTCCTAGCTACAAGGTCTCTATTGATCTGGTGCGCCAGCTTCTATCCTTCACGCGCGAGCAGGGCCTGCCCATTGATGGCGTGCTGGCTCGACATGCCATTGTCATCGAGCCGCTACACGGAGAGCCTGCCTTTATGTCCGGGCCGGAATTCGAGCGCCTGCTCGCCATCGGCTTACGCTTGCTGCCCGACCCTCTACCTGGACTCTATGCCGCCCGCGCCCAGATCGGCGCCATATTTGGACTCATCGGCTATCTCGTACAGACCTCTAGCACCGTTGGCTCAGTCCTGCAGACCATGACCCAGGCCGAACCACTGCTCGGCAACGTTGGCGCCACACGACTACGCCACGAACCTGGCGAAGCCCACCTACTCTGGGATTGCCACTTTACCGACGCTTATGTGCACAGCCATGTCACCGACTTTATTCTTTGCGTTTATTTGTGGGCCATCCAGGCCGCTGCCAGACCGGGCATGGAGTTAATCCGAGCCGTCCATTTTTCCCATCCCGCGCCGGAAGATCCGGCGCTCGTCCAACGTTATGTCGATACCTTCGGCTGCCCCGTTTATTTCAACCAACCCCAGCACCGCATGGTGCTACCAGCCAGCATCCTTGATCTCCCGCTACCCGGCGCTGATCCGCAATTGCACGAAATCCTGCAAGTCCACGCGCAACAGGTCATTGAGGAGCGCAGCCGTACCGACTCGTTAACGGATTTGGCGCGCTCTCGCTTGCACCAGTTAATGCATCACGGCAAAGCCTCTAGAGAAAATCTGGCGGCAACTCTGAATATGAGTAGCCGCACTCTGCATCGAAAATTGCGCGAAGCGAATACTGGCTATCGAGAGATGCTGGATGAAATGAGATTGGAACGCGCACGCATGCTACTGCGTGACTCCAACTTAACGGTGCAACAAGTGGCCGAGCACGCTGGATTCGACGAGCACAACTCGTTTACGCGCTGGTTCCGCCAACTTACCGGCATGGCACCGACTGAATTCCGGCGGCAACTTTCTTCGCGAAACTAAATAGGGGCTGATCAGCCGTGAATAGCTGCCACACAGAACAGGCCGGCATGTATCCGAAGAAAATACAGAAAACAAGTCATCACTTGCTTATGAAAGTAGCTCTGCCCGGATCGCACATTGCATTTACATGGCTATCATAAGACCTCACAAATCCTTCGCCTGCGTTCACTCCAGACGAAGGATTTGTCGCTCATCATTAACCGCTATTTTCAACTCGCTTGCTGCGCCTTTCTACGTCGACGCAAAGACAACAAAGAAACGGTTGTTAGCCCCAGAAAAGCTACCGAACCGCCAGAGGAGCCTGAAGCCGCCGATGCTTTAGGAGGCTTGATGTATAACTGCTGGCGATTTATTAGCCCATGCTCATCCTCAACATCGACGCGTATCGCTTGCGACTCAAAAACGTCCCGGCTCGCGCTCAGCTGATGCGTACCGGCATCATAAGCGTACCCATCCAAGTTCAGCAGCCGGATATCCAAGACAACGTCCATATCTGCGTCAACTGCAAAAAAATCCAAATCAAGAACAATATCTTCGTCAGGGGTCTCTGCCGCAATCAACGCGGCCACTTCATCGCGAAATGCTTCGCGCAAAGCAACAATGTCCAACTCAGGAGGCCTGTTGTACTCAATAGCGCCTAAATCGATTGCCCCGTCCAATACCCTCGCGCTGCCGCGCTGATCGGTCAATGGCACGCCACTACTACCCGCCACGGAGGAAGCGTCCCCGGCACCAATCACAAAGCTCGACGGCAGTGGCATTAAATACGGAGGGTAGAGCTCTGAGAAGGTGAGGTCTCCCATTTCGACACTCGCTCCCTGATATAACTGCGTAGTTGAATCAAGACTGACCTGCGTATTCGCACCACCTGAACCAGACAGCGCAGGCAAAACAGAATAACTGACATTCAGAACCGCATTCGCCAGCAAAAGATCCATTGTGTCAGGTCCGTTATCGCTGATGATGCTGTTAGATATTGTCAAAAAACCATGGTAAGAGTCTGCGTCTTCATCATAACCGCGGGAACTGGATATCAAGTGAGTAGGGCCTGATGAGGAATTATAACTATTTCCGTGAATAGTAGTGTCCATCATGGTGACTTCGGCGCCATGCAAAGTCATTAGCCTATATCCTCGATTACGCGTAATCGTGGCCGAAGCGATAGTGGCTTTCGGGTATGCATAGGTATAAGGCGTATAAGAATCAGGCCTATCACGAAGAAAAGATGTTGCAAGTACTTGTCCGCTCCCATCAACAACGGAACTATTGGTAAAATTCATCTCAACCGCACCGACCAAATTAATATGGCTACTGTCAGCCAGTAAGCTCGCGTCAATATCAAGCGACAACGGCTGCCCGTAAGACTTAGCTAAAATAGGAGAGTTTTTAAAGTAGGATGAGGAAACCATTACCGATGATGAAGCAGAAGCCGCATCCGACTTAGGGAGAGAGATATTCAAAGAATACGAGTTATTCTCAAAGACGACATTGTCTAGGCTAGACTGAGAGCCATCTGAGCAAAGGCCCAAAGCAACAGAAAATCCAGAAAAAGAAACCTCGGACACATCCAAGGTGCCACAGTTTAATACTGCATAGGGCCCGAAATAACCAGCCTCAACGCTAGTCAAAGCTAAGTTCGAAAGCTCCAATGTCGCCCCGCTTGCCACCTCCAAAAGTTTTCCCGCGCCGGTCACCTGAACTTTCAGGCCTGCCGCGCCGGAGCCATCAATGATCACGTCATTAGCGATGTTATAACCACTGGTTGCAATAGTTGCCTTCGTCAGCGCACTGTCAAAAACGATCGTATCGCTTCCGGCGGACGCATTTGCTAAGGCTATCGCCTCACGTAAGCTTATCTGCGCATCACCGGGGCTGTTCTCGTCCGAACTGACGTTAACCGTAAAAGTTTCCGCGTAAGTCCCGACCGAAAATAAGGAAAACATAACAATAAACAGAAAACGAAACCCCATAACCTACCCCTTCAATTTGGCGCTCCGACTCACACGATTGAACCAGAGGAAAGCTCATACCTTTTTACTGCGAGCGATAATAGCAAAGTAATGAGAACCAAGACAGAAAAGACAGCCACACACTCTCAAATCTTGCCAATACGACACATTCCAATGACTGGAGTGACTTTACCCCGATGACCAGACCGACAAAGCCAACGCCCATCACTTATCCGGCTGTTCCGCATAAACCTGATCGCCAATTAATTTCGACGCCAGCGCTCAATCACGAAATCTCCGTTCATGGGTTGCCCAACTAATTTGCCAATGCCCGCCTTCGCCTCAGGGCGTGCGCGCCAGTGGTGGGGCGTCATGGTCAACAGGTCGCGCAGCTCTTGTTCCGACTCGGGAACCCACTCGCACTCTAAGGTACTATGGCTTATTCGCTCGAAGCGCTCATCGAAGAATTTTCCAGCATCGAATTCATTCATCCGAACCTCTTCATAAAGCGCCTCACGCAACGGCATTAAATGACGCTCGCCAGTACCGACAACCCAGACTTCACCGCCAGGCTTGAGCACACGCGCTAAATCGTCGATGAATAAATAGGTAAACATCACCAAGGCGTACTGCAGACTGTTATCGAACAGCGGCAGTCGTGCGCCGCTAGCGACCAGCCACGTTATCTGCTTATCTCTGCGCGCCGCGGCATCAATTGCAAACTTTGAAATATCCACACCAACGCCACTGAACGCGCCCATTCGCTGAGCTATTTGTGCGGTATACCATCCTTCACCGCAACCAATATCCGCCCACGACGCATCCCCTACTGGCAGTTCTTCCAGTAATGCATCGATCAAAGGTTGATAACGGCCCCGTTCAAGAAACGCGGTCCGGCATTGCACCATGGCCTTGTCATCACCCGGCGAGCGCGATCGACGATGTTGGGCCAACAGTAAATTGGTGTAGCCACGCTTAGCCCGATCAAATTGATGGCCATGCTCACAAAGCCAGCTGTTAGCGCTTAACTGTAACGGCAGATCGCAACTGGGGCATTTCAGGATAGGAGTTGTCATAGGGTCAGCATTCTAAACGATCCGCTCGTCTGTAGCATGCACCCACCAAACCAGCTCCTTATATGAGCTTGCTTGCAAACGAACAGCTCCATATTAGAAAGTAACAATAGCCATACAGAAATATACGCTCGAAAAAAAGCCCAGCAGATGCTGGGCTGTAAAGTTCATGCGCGCGGCAAACTTATACTTAGCCTTGAATTAACGCGGATTCTGAATAAAGAAATCCAATAATTTGGCGCCTGCCTCCATGTTCGCGTAGCACGTCAGCCAGCCATTGTAATCGCTATTTGCATGGCAATGACCTGCGGCGGGATAGGAGCTACCGCTATGCTTAATACTTTCCAGCATAACGGCGCCAGCCTGCAAACGAATATGACGATGGTTTCCTTTCCGATGAATGCCAGTCCACGTTATTTCATAACTCGGTGTACTCCAGTTGGGATTATTTACAATAACGGTTTTGCTATATCCACTAATTGCTTTCACCTCATCTTCAAGAGCATTGTTCATCTGCATTTTTCCGGGATCACTGATGCCATTCACAATCATCAGTGGTGCATCCAGCGCGCAACTAATACCGCCGCCACCCACGGCATAACTCGCAAATAGTTGGCGTAACGCAACATCGCAATAGATTGCTGAAACGGTCGACGCTCCTCGAGAAAATCCATACATATGCATTCGGTCATTATCAACTTGATATACAGCGGCTAAATGCTCAATAAAGAAGGCGATATTGGACAGCTCATTTGTGTACGCACCGCCCACCACAGAAGCAATATCAAATGGATTCTGTGTGTCGAATAAATCGGTTAAGTTAGGCTGAACCACAATGTACGCTGCCTGCGCGCCTCGATCAGTGGCGTGCCAGCCAAACTGACGGAGTTTAGTTCCAGCGTTCTGTTGTGCCGCGCTCATGGTGGCGCCGTGATTATCCAGAATCAAGCCGCAGCCACCGCTTTCACAACCTGGCGGAATCGAAACGGTATAGACAACATTGGTTCCGTCCACATCGCAACCATAATGTCTTACGCCTATGTTGCCATCCGAATTTTCTGTCGACTCAGGAACCAAGATCGGACAGTTTGCGTCTGCGCTAGGCTGATCATCAATAAACGGTATGTTTGCCTTAGCGCTCTGCGAGTAAACCAACGTCAACATCAAGGCAATAGCCGCGCCCATGGTCTTCACCGTCATCACAAACGAATTCGAACCTCCAATCCGACCTGTGATCCGTCCTTAGAAGCATTCTGAATAAACATTTCGGATGATTTCGATTCTACTATCATGCTAAATCTCCTTATTAAGAGTCAGTAATAGCTCTTGTTATTAATATTTTTATGCTGATTTAGATAACATAAACAACACATAGCCACTGCATTACGGCGCTTTGTGATCACGCGCAAACTGCAACAACGCAGGAATCACTGGATTATCAAAATAGCTAGATGAATTAGCGCTGGCGAACATAGGATCTAGATGATTAAATCCCGGCAAAATTCTCCGATCAGCACTGGTAGGCGCAATAGTGCCGTTATCAATTAGCGGACGAATCACTCCATCGCCGCCTATCAACTCAATCCGTGGGACCGACTCAATAGCGTCGCGATGAATGACCGGAAAACCAGACTGGACCGCGTGTTCAAAAGGTAGCGCTAACGCGACATCCAGCACGATTCTCGTTGGGAAGTACCACTCAGTGAAATTGGTTTCACCCACATACAAAGATCGTGAGAAATCGCGCAAATCTGACATCTCGTTTTCACGTGTTGTAAAAACATACTCACCCGACGTATCGGTATAGTCGCTATCGCTTCCCGCCCCGATTTGATCGAAATGCACCCAGTAATAAAGATCATCGGTCGACGCAGCGATATGCTGTTGCTCACCGCTATAAGCTGCAGAAATAAAGCTGCCAAGCAATGGCAAATCTGCCAACGACGCCAGAATTTTTTGCTTCTCTGCCAGCGGCCCGCCGTTAAGGTGGCCCAAGCTAGTGCCTAAAAATCCGATGGGTGAGAACTGATCATCAAATAGCAACGCCACGAGCGCTTCTTGGGTGTAACGGAAATCACGTAATCCTGGGCCGAACAACAAGTTCTCGCTGTTACGGGTATGCAACACCTTGATCATAAAATCGAGATCAGGCTCATGAGGCAAGCGCGCCAACGCTTCACTTTCTATATTCGGCGCATCTTTTGCGACCAGCGCAATCGCTTCCGGCAACGCTAGGATGCGCGGGGTAAAGGCATTCGGAATCGCTGTATAGCGCGGCGCAATATTATAATCGAGCGCCAATAAAGATCCGTTATAGGCAACATGGCTACCTGGCTGTAATACCCCCAATCCCAGCTCGCCAAGATTGAACGGTACCATCGCAGCGATGTAATCCGGAATATCCGACAGTGGCGTCAGAATAGAATCCAGAGCAAACGCGCCAGCAACATTGGCATAACCCGCATCATCAAGTGTTAGCGGATCACCATCTCTATCCCATGCCAAAAATGTGGAGGTATGAATGCCTCCCAACGAGTGTCCACCAACAAAAAGCTTGGCCTGACGATCAATTCGATTAGGCATTAGCGTCGTCATGATGGTAAACATATCTTCCGTCGCCAACTTCAAACCAAACTCTTTAAGGTACGGCACTTGCGCGCTTTCCAAGAATCCTTCGAACGTGCGCCCTTGCACCGGCTTGTCAAAAAAATAGTAGTCGAACAGAATCTGTTCTGCTGTTGCCGTATCATTCGTCTGTTCGGCTAATTCCATCGCGTACAAGTCTTCTAGGCAATTCGCGCGACGATCAACCCCCCACACTTCAATATGCTCACCGTGCTCGCGCTCTGCGATATACACCATCTGCCGACCGAGGTACTCAAACCCATTTGCACCCTCCAAAATTCCCGGCATCATCATAAAGACTGCATCGGCATCCCCTGCCTGTGCTGGCCCATCACGGTGGCGCATACGCAGCACCTGTATCTCATCGCACGCGTCAGGCGCTTGCGCAGCAAGTCCAGTCAACGGCGCATTAATACGTTCAAGCTGCACTTCAACAACCGCATCGACTTCCGCGTCGGTCCAATCTCTTGCGGTTGGCTCCTTGGGTGCTTCCGGCATCGCCTCACCACCGCACCCCGACAACGTCAATACGCTCGTTAGAACACTTATACAGACAACTGCAGATTTATTACTTCTCATGACTCCCCCCCTTCTAAATTTCCATGTCAGTATTTTTTTTGTCCTCATTCGACGCCTTGCAACGTCAAAACAGCGCCTATATTGGGACGCATATACGAACTAAGGGAGGGGCTGAGCTGGACGCTTTGCAGTCAAAAGCGGCCACCTGCTGGAAGGGAAACTATGGCAGCACATATCGCTTCACCAAGCGCACAATCCGCACAATGGATACGCACGCGGCTATTAATCGAACAGGCCGACGCGCTCGGCTGCTCTCGGCACACCAGCTTGCAAGGCACGCGCATCACGCCAACGATGCTGGAACAGCCGGGGCATATCATCACGGTGCCAGATCAAATTCGTATTATGATTAATACCGTGCGTGCGTTACCCAACGAGCCGCTCGGTATCTTGTGGGGGAAATCACTCGATGTATTTTCGCGTGATCGTATGGGGTTGTGGCTTAGCGCAAACCCAACCCTGGGAAAATTATTAGACGCTGCGCTACAGCTGCAAGATTTGCTTAGCTCGCCGGTTCGTGGAAAAGGCGTTAAAGACAAGCATTACTATCGATTCGAATTGCATTACCCACCAACAACAGACCCAAGTGCTTCACTGGTACGTCTCCATAATGAATCGCTCCTTGCTGGACTGCTGATTACATTTCAGCAACTGGTCGAACAACCATTGCGCCCTGCTAGCGTTCAATGCTGTCACCCGCAACCGACATACCGCGCAGCGTATGATGATTTCTTTAATTGCCCGATTAGCTTTGATCAAAGAGTCACCGCTCTGGTATTTCATACTGCCGATCTCGACCTGCCGATTCGTAGCCACAATCCATCCATACAGACGCTATACAATCAACAAATAGACCACGAGCTACGCCAACACCAAGAACAAAGTAGTCTCTCTGCGCAGGTAAAAATGCACTTAACTCGATTGCCAGAACAGTCCCATACCGCAACAGCCATCGCCAAAGTAATCGGCATGAGCGAGCGCACCTTACGTCGTCGGCTGGAACACGAGGGCATCACCTTCCGCGATTTACAGCATCAGGTGCTAAGCGAACATGCCCGCGAACTACTCCAACGCCCGGGCATGACGGTACAAGCCGCTGCCGAACAGCTCGGCTACGCCGATGCCAGCAACTTCCGACGTGCACTCAAGAGAGTTACCGGGAGCTCGCCCAGTGACTTACGTCGTCCCTGAGACGCGATCTAACGAGACGGCTCTATCGTCATGAATGCAGGAATATGTCTACCGGCGTGGTGGGACTTGCACAGGGAATGAAAAGTATATTGAGAAGCGGAGCGTAAGCCGCGCTCAAGTATTCCCGATGTTCTTAGAAATTATTCGTCCGAAATGGCAGCGGCGATGTTCCCGTCCAGCGTTTGAAAGCGCGAATGAAATTCGTCGTTTGTTGATAACCCAAACGTTCAGCGATTTCAGTGATACTAAAATTCGTAGTGCGTAGTAACTCCTCAGCGAGCGCTTGCCGGGTTTCATCAAGCAATGATTCAAAATCAGTTCCTTCTTGTTGTAAGCGACGCCGTAAAGTTCGAGATGAAACAGCGAAATACTGACTGATATCCGCCATAGTCGGAGCGCAATGAATTTCTCGGACAAGCTCCATCCGCACTTTTCCGGAAAAACCTTCATGAATTCGACGCTGACCAAGCACCTGCAAGCATTCTTGTTCACAACGTTGAAAAAATGACGAGTTATTACGAGGTAGAATCACGTCACCGAGATTCGCTGGTGCACTGATGAAATTCTCTGCCTGCTCGTACTGTATGGCTATGTCAAAAAAGTCATCCAATACATCTGCGTAAACAGGTTTCGGAAAGCTGCAATGAAAGCGCATTAGCGGCAGCGCCATGGGCAAAATGCCGCGCTGAATATTGACTACCGTCACAGCATCACGCTCCAGTAAAAACTGACTCACGTCTTCCGGTAAATCATCTACCGTCGCCGTCATCAGCACCTCCTCGCCACGATCTTCCAAACGTGGATTGCAGTAGGCGGAAGTGAGTCGCGCAAACCTCACGCCGGTTTCCGCCGCCTGCCGAGCGGTGCGGCAGCTGAGCACCGCAAAACTCCAAATACCAAAGGTGGTCAGCTGGTATCGCTGCCCCGCCTCGAACCCCAATGGACGATCATGCCCAAGGTGCCGCTGTAGGTTTCGTATTACTTGTATTTCGCTTTCCGCCGACAGCAACCGCTTCTTCGCCTTGAGATCGATCTCGCGTAGACCGCTATGGGCAAGGCATTGCGCGACATTCAGGCCATAGTCCACGCCAAGGCCTACGAGTATGGCAACACTATCGAGTGATCGGGGGAAGTCCCATTGCGGCGTTTCAGGTTTCAACGCACGTCCTCTAATGATTACTTTAAGTCACGTTGTACCATAGAGGCCCCTCCATCCCAAGCCTACTATGCGATCAAGCATGGCGCGGCAAGGGACTTACGGCAGAACGCCCTCCCGAGTCGCACGTCTCACAACGAGATCAACATCAGAGGGGGCATCATGGAACAAGACGTCATTAAACCGCACCGCGATTATGGAATCCTTGGGCCCGATTCGGTGACCTGGAGAGTTTTTGGTTTTGCCACCGCCATGAGCATCGGATTTCAGCGCACTGTCGTTTCTGAAATGTTTGAACCGTTTTTAATGGCGTCCGTTGCAGACACCAACGCCGTGATGAGCCGACCAGCGCTGCGCTACGATCGCACGCTTCAGTATGTTTCCACCATCGCGTTTCACGATAGTCAAACCGCCGTCGCATCCGCCGATGTGCTGCTAAAAATTCATTCGCGTATTCGCGGCAAAGAACCCCTTAGCGGGCTCGAATACGACGCCAACCATCCGGACTCACAGCTATGGATTCATCTAACACAATGGCATTCCGTGCTACATGCCTATGAGAAATTTGGCCCGGGCCCATTAAGCGACGAAGAGGACAGGCGTTACTGGGCAGAGTGTAAGCTCGCCTCCGAATTCCAAACGATTGATCCCAAGAGCGTACCGAAAAGTCGGCAGGAGATGCGCGAGTACTATGCGCGCATGCGACCACATATGGCTGCTACTGAGGTAACGCAAACTACCGTCGCGCACCTCCTCGCCGCACGCCACTTTTCAACATTGGTGCCGTGGTACATCAAACCCATTGCTGCAACGGCTACGTTACTTTTCCGTCGCGCCACCATCGCCACCTTGCCGCGCTGGTTACGTCAACTCGGCGGCATACGACAAAGTCGTCTTCAAGATAGTGTGATCACCGCCATAACTCGGCTCGTATTCCGCGTCGCGTTACGCTCCCCGCAAAGCCAACTGACACTGCTAAAAATGGTTTCGCCGCAAACCTATCCCGTCGTCGCACCAGCCTTTCTTGACAGGAAGCCCGAGATATTAGAAACCGTCTCTCCTGCCGAAGCGTGGAAACGGGCAGGGAAAATTAAGCCGCGTGAACAATACTTACAGCAATGTCAGTCACGACCAGAAGCTGGGGGAAAAGCACCTAAGGATACGGGAGAGAAAGATTTATTGAAGTTTGGTTAGTGAGTTAATGGCGACTCTCTACGCCACCATCTTGACGACAAAAAAATACCCCGCCATAAGCGGGGTATTTTTTAATTAAAATTTTCATCGTATCGAAAAAATATGAAGAAAATCAGTTTACCCCTCTACCTCCATAGCCGTGAAATATTGAGTTAAGATTGGCCTAGAGTCGCTCACTGCATCGGCACTACCGGCATCGAAACCACGCTGGAACCTGTCGGCAAGTTCGTCTCTCTATGCACGGGTCGTGTAGTAGAAGATATCGCAATACCCTCATCGCCATAATCATCCTTCGCTCCTTGCAAAAGAATCTCCTTTATAGCGCCCGATCGCAGCGTATCTTCTCTCTTCAATAGTGATAGTTTGCTATCCCTACGCATTACGACACGGCCATCCCAAAGGCTACCTTGTTCCGAATTTGAGACGACTTTGAGCTCCCCCCCTGTATCCGCCTTATCGTGCTGCGCATGCTGAGAGCGGCCAAACCTAAGATTACCTGGCTGATCTGCAACGGACGGTACCAGTTCCTGTAACATGGCGGTCATCGCTCTTTGCATAGCAAGCTCCCACTTCTTCTTTTCTTCCACTTTGTTGGCAGTATCTACATGCCTTTTCAGATCAACAAGATTGTCAGAAAGACTCTTGAAACGATCTGAGAAACGGGAGGCTTTAGTGCCTGGTATCCCGTGGACTTCCGTGTCTGACAACCCGTGGGCTATTGCATACTTCTTCATATGTACCACCATGCCTGCACGGAATTCATAAGAGCCAGCCAAATAATTCGAAACGTAGTCGGTAATTTGAGTGGCCACTTGCCCGTTTGCATTCACATGAGTTCGCTCCACACCATACTTTTGAAGTTTTAAATCGTTTTTATCCAATTTATATTTCTCCACCATAATACGGTCTTCAGGAGACATACTATTAGGATGCGCAATCGCATCTTCGACCATTATTCTTGTAATCTCACGACTCATTCCTTTGCGGGAATAGCTCTGCCTTCCTTTGAAAAGCGGACTTTGTTTTCCCAATTTATCACGCAGTATAACTATAGAATTTTTGGGGTCTTTGAATTCTTTTCTATTGCGTACATAACTTTTATTTCCTTGAATCTCGGAATAACTTATGGGCTTTTTTACTTGCCGACTAAGGCTTTGTCTCTTAACGTGATTGATATCGTCGCCCACAACCACCCTTTTCTTTGATAGTTTTGAACCTACGACCTTGTTATCCACATGCTTCGCATCAAAAACATCACGCTGAATTTCACCATCGCGGGCGCGATAAACGATTTTCTTCGGCGCTTGCTTTCCCCCAGTGAACGAAGTCTTAGTGCCGTCTTCGTTCACCTGCATGGTATGCGTCCGCTCTGCCACATCTGGCGTAAGGCCACGATCATAAAGTGCCTCTGTTAATTCTTTTCCATAAGAAGCGTCACCCTTATCCATGCAGGTTCCGCACGCCACCAGTCCTACACGTTTGATCTCGGCACGCTCACCGTTCTCATTCATCGTCTTGCCAATCGCCTCCACCATACTGGCAAGCTTGGCAGGATTTTTTTGACGTACATTGCTGCCGTGACCAACGACGTTGACTCTTACGTTGCCGCTGAGATTACTCAGATCGTCCCCACGGAAGCCGCTGCCGTCTGCATTTGCATAAACAATCACTATATTATCCGGATTCTTTTTCTTCAGGTCATGCGCCGAATCCATGACAGTTTTATCAACCTTTCCGTTCGCATCCCCCATCACGACAAGAACATTCTGGTCGTACTGACTGTTAGGCTCTTTAGAACCCGCCCAGAAGTTCATGAAAGCTCTTATTTTTGATTTCTTTTCTGCGCTCTTCTTAGCACCCGTCTGTGTTTCTTTGACCTCCGCCAAACGGTTTTTTGCATCGGCAACGCTACGATTTATCGCAGCATCGTCAGATCTTCCCGACAACGTTAAATCAACTGCAGTCGAAATTTCCGAGTAAGAATGTGATTGCACCGTGGTTTCGTCGCCGCTTCGACCATCAATCAGTTTATCGCCATCTTTTTGCAGCTTACGTTCAATATTTCCTTTCATGGTCTGCGAAAATTCACCGGTGCGCATCCACGCCATGGTCATATCTTTAACCGCCGTTTTCGCCTGCTGCTCAGTCAGCCCTCGGGCGTTAAAGCCACTCTCTACGGTTTCCGTTCCATTGCGTTGTACCGCGGCCAAATGGGAACTCACAACATCCGAGCTCGTTCCAGACGTGCCGGTCATCACTGGCACGCCCGCTCGACCACGCGCCCGCGTACCAGCATCTTTGGACAGGTCAACACCTGTACGGGTAACGGTCGGATGTGACGTTTTTCCATCAACAACCTCTCTTTTTGCATCCACACGTATTGGCTTTTTACCAGCATCTTTTGCGCGCGTTTCACGCATAATCTGGTGCCCAGCTGCGGCGGCCTGCACACCCAAAGCAGATTGCTCCTTCGTCAATGGTCCCTCTTTACCTTGGGCCATTAAATCCATCAGCTCTGTGTATTCTTGCTTGCCATCCTGAGGACGCTTTACGGTCACTAGCGCTAAATTATCCGTCCTATCCATTTTTAGCTCGGGATTATCAACGGCACGTTTTATATCCCCTCGCTGCTCATGAACCATATGACTGCTTTGCTGGAAGGTAGGGGACTGCGTATCCGTCAGCGCTTGCCTTGCATCCATTGCAATTTGGCGCTCGGTCGCGCCCCAATTCGCCACAGCATCAGCACGCTGGGCAAGCGTAGCGCTATCACCGTGCTGAATATTCATGGTCGTACCGGTGATGTAGCTATGCTCCACGGGCGTCGAACCTTGTAGCACTGGCTCGCCGCCAATCCAATGTCCAGACGTTTGTGCAGTTTGCTGCTGTCCGTCACCGTCCCCTAAAGGCCGGTATAACGTTGCTGTCTGAGTTGTTGTCTGAGTTGTTGTCTGAGTTGGTGCCTGAGTTGGTGTCTGAGCACCTGCCAGCGGCGCCGGCCGCGTGCTGTTGTTCTCAGATGAGGAGCGCAGTTGCTGAATTGCCTCACCGGCACGCTGCGTGACTTGGCCAACCTGACGGCTGGCGCTACTGCCGAGTTGGCTAGCGGCATTGGTGCCCCGGCGCATCGCCGCAGTCGAGCCCGTGCCATTAACGAAAACGCCGGCAATTCGATCATTCTGAAGCTCAGTCTGCTGTTCAGATTGCAGCGCGCCGTCTGCATTAAGATTATCGCCACGCACCTGTCCACCGACTGTGACGGCAACGCCAGACACAGTGCTGTTTTGCGTGGTGCGCTGAGCAACCGTATCAACTTTTTCAAGATTAACGTTGGCATTAACACCGCTTTCATCAACGCCAAAGCCACCGCCGGCAAATAGACCATCCTTGTCGCGGAAATCATTCAGCTGATTAGCAACTAGGTCGCCGCCAATTTGCACATGACCGGCGCCGCCTTCGTCCAGCGCAAGATGCGCGCCGGTTAAGGTGACGTTGCCACCGGCATCAACGTTAAGCGTGTTTTCCGCATGGATACCACTTTGTTGCCCGGTCACGGCGAAGTTGTCGTGAGACTCTCCACCACCACCTTGGCCATTAAGTGAAACAACCGTCATGGTATTCAAGCCAGCACTGCCGCCCCAGTTTGCACGGCTCGTGGTTTGCGTTTGAGTATCCTGAACACTGGTAATATCAATATCATTTTCAACGTCAATATTGACCGCACCGGCATCAATATTGGCACCGGCAAGCGACAGGTTTTGAGCGCTGAGCGTGACAGTGTCGCCGCTAATAGACGCATTGCTGTAAGTCGTCGAAGCAAGACTACTCTGTTCAATATTGCCGTTATATCCAGCCTCAACACCGACGCCCGCACCAGAACCGCCAACGGAACCCGCGACGGTCAAGCTCACGTCGTTATAAAGTGTTGTGCTGGATTCCTCATAAGTGGACTTCGCCGCTGCAACACGAATATCACCGGCGGAGTTCAGCGCAACGCTGTTGGCCCGTGGCGTGGTGGCCGCTTCCATTTGACCGGTCTCTTCGTTGTAAACCGGTGGCGCATTAAACTCGACACCGTTGAGTTCAATATCACCACGGGTGGTAGTGATATTGATATCGGAGGCGCTGATATAATTTATATTTTCTGACGTCGAGGCGCTGTGAGACTGAGTATCCGTATTGCGTATCGTGGCGGAAGCACTCGCTCCAGCTAGATCACCCATTAAAAGATTCGATGCGTCACCAGCGCGCTGAGCAGCCACCCAGCCTTCATCGGTGGTCATGCCCTCTGCAACTTTGTCGTTCAGCGTATTCTCATGATTGTACGTATCAACCACAGCGCTGTGCGCCTCTGTGGCCACACCAATAAACGTACTATTGTCATGCACGGTTGTTTCAGAAGTATCAACGTACTTAGTGGTATTCAATTCGCCGGTCGTAATAGCAATGCTGCTGTTCTCTGCACCAGAAAATGCAACAAGGTTCGCGCCACCGATATCCACATGACCATCGTTATCTGATTTTCCGGTGGTATTGATATCAAGATTGGTAAAGCCAATATTGGCGTTGTTATACGATTCGGTGCTGGTCGTTTCTTCGCGATAGGTAATGGATAATCCGGTTTTGCCGCTCAACAACTCATCAGAAATCGCTTTACCGCCGTTGACGCGCCCCTCGTTTGTGCGATCTGCGTGGTCAGTGCTCGTGGACGTACCGGCATCCACCTCACCCGACATTGAATCCAACGACACCCACGCTTTAGACCCGCCCAGTGCTGCACTGCCATCCATCGTTAATGACACGCCCGCTTCAGTGCTGTGCTCCTGCGATGTCGATTTAGCGGCAACCATATCAACCGTATCTGCGCGCACCGTTAAATCATTAGCAAGATAATTTCCGCCCACTAACGTCACATTATCGGTGACATCAATAATGGCTGTGTTGGCCACCAAGGTATTGCCGACCTGCGTCGTCCCACTACTTTCCAGCGTGGTGTGACGACTGCCATTACCCGACAGTAAATCCGACGCCATCTCATGCAAGTCCGTGCTCGCAGTAAGGCTCACTCCAACAACGTTGGTCGTTTGATTGTAGGTAGAGCTATCTTCATAGGCCGCGCTGTTAAAATTCTCAGCATTGATCACAACGGTATCAGCAGAGGCCGTTACACCGGTCCAGTTCACGTCACCACCGGAAACCATTTGCATCACACCGCCAGAAGACAATACGGAATCAACGTGTCCATTGAGGCTACCCGATTCTGAGCTGGATTCATGGCCAGCACTCACATTGACCGAGGCACTAACGCCGGCCGAATCTTCCAATGAATGCTCAAGGTTAGCGTTAACCCCAGCCCCGAGACTGACGCCGGTGGTTTGTGATGAAGAGCTGAAAGACTCCGAGACTTCGGCTGCGGCAATGTTGATGTCGCCGTCGGAATGCAAACTCACCAAACTCTCGCCAGCAATATCAACGCCTCTCAGATCGATTGAGTCGGTGCCTGACAAGCTAACCGAATCGCCGCTGAGTACATTGATATTGTCCTGCACCAAATCATAGGATTCTTGGCTGCTATGGCTTTGCATTGACACGGCAATGCCAGCACTTGCGCTGGTATCGGTCTGCTCGGAACTCGTCTGAATGCCCACTGCAAAACCGCTACTCTCTGATGATTCAGAATAACTGTCTTGGAATTTTGTACTGATGATATCGTTTGCCGCGATGCTCAAAGCACCTGTCGCAACGGTCGGATCCACCGAGGCAAAAAACTCAGCGAAACCCAAACCATTCTCTGTGGCATTCTGAATAAAGGCACTAGCATCATCCGATGCCGCCGCGCGCAGCGCAGCAATATCGAGACCAATAGGTGCGGGCTCATTGACCAGCACATCTTCCTGGACGCCGGACGCGTCTTGAGTGCCACCCAAGGGCTCACCCTCAGCTGGCGCATCGGCACGATTGAGTACACTGGCATTCATGCCGCCAATATCCGCAGTCTGTCCCGCGTTTATGGCTAACGAATTCTCGAAAACCAAATTAGCATTATCATATTGCCTGCCGTCCGCGTTGGCTGAATCAGCGTTAGCAGAAATACCAATGCCACCGTTACCAATACTTAAACCCGCGCTCGACGATGTACTACTGGTAGAAGATGAATTCTGCGCAGCGGTAGTAACAAAATTATTGCCTGCATTAAACACACCGGCTTGAGCATTATAACTACCACCCTCGAGCGAAATGTCATTCGTTGCGTTAACACTCAACAAACCATCCGCGTTAATGCTAGAGCCAACAGCCTGAGTCACATACTCAGCGCGCGTACTCGTGGAAGAACCAATAAATATTCCACCGGACGAAGACGCGCCAATCCCCGAGGATGCCGATTCGTATGTCGTCGAGTTACTTAACGCCAAGGCCTGAGAATTAATATCCTGAGCCTGCATGCCGATACCGCCTAAGCTATCCAACTTCGCGGATACCAGCGTAATCGCACCGTTCTCGGCAGCAATATTCATGTCACCGCCGGACGAAAGTTCTGCGGTTAATGCGGTTTGCGTTGTCGTGACGGTGCGCTCATAACCGCTGCTAAAGAGTCCTGAATAACGTTCCTCTTCCGTTTCGCGACTTTCCAATGCCAACGACGCAACCCGAATGTCACCATTTTCGGAATAGAGGGTCATGTTTCCGCCTGAATTGACGCTGGCACCAATAATATCAATGCCCTCTGCACCACTCAGCAGCAATGAATTATTCGCCGAAATACTTGCCTCACGTCCGGCTATATCTCGGTAATTATCTGCACTACCCTCTCGCCTAACGGTTGTTTCATTAATAATACGACCCGCAGTAGAGGCGATCGCCAAGTCACCCGCCTGGATAACGCCATTGGTATTACGGATATCTTGCTCAGCAATGATCACTGCGGTTTCGCTGACAAGAACATCACCGCCATCATTGATAAAACTGCCGACATCCATTTTCAGATTATTCGCAAGAATCTGACCTCCGCTAGAATTTGCTAGGGTTTTCTTAGACAAATACACTTTCGGCGCCAACGCAAGCACACCACTAATCTGGATATATTCCAACCAGACGATATCCTGATCCAATGACGCAATCTGTTCCGGCGTTAACTTTTTCCCAAGTACCAGACCTAAATCCTCTGCCACGTCTACGCCTGCAGTCATGAGGCCGGAAAACTGATCATCTAACTTGGCAAAATCACCAATCAACGCTCGGCCGGTTTGATCCATTATCTGATCAAGCACTAGCTCTTGCTCATACAGCGCATCCCCAAGGCGAAGCAGATCAGAGCCGTCGTTATTTAACTTCTCAAGCATAAAGTCCGTGCTCAAAGCGTCATCAGCATCGCGTTGATATTTGGGATTGGACACATAAAGAAACCGGCGATCCGGCGATATGTTCTCGACGAACAAACCATTGTTTCCAGTCGGCAGGTCATTTATGCCGGGCAACACATTGTCTGCCCTAGGCGGAGCGCCTTCAGGCGCATCACCTATATTCACGCCATCAGGGCTACCCTCATTACTAAGCTGGTTGAATCCGCCGAAGCTAACTGTGTTACCCCTGATCGTGCCACCAAGTGATCCAGTGATTCCAAGCTCATAGGTACGCGTTTCACCCGCCACTTCGCGCTCGCCGTTATAAGCGCGGAGAGGCACATATACAATCGTATTAACGCAGGCTATATCAATATCAGCGGCGCACTTGATAATGTGGTTATATTTAGTACGGGTCTCCCAGTCTTTAGTAACGACGCTTTCGTTTGAAAAAGTACTGTTACTATTGAATCCTTCCAGCGATACGTCATTGCCGGAAATTGATCCACCACGATTAGAACCGACATGAGTTCTTATCTCTAATTTGGCCCCCGCGAGCATTAACGGCACATCAACGTTACCGACGAATTGCTGAGAAAAACTCTGAACTTCCTCCCATTCATCATGCCCCGTATAAGGACCGTCATACACAAAATCGCCCGTCTTGTGACTAATAGCCGCGCCGGCATGTGTTTCAACTGAAGTCGAAATATTGTTATCAAAATTCGTCGCATGAACATAAAGATTATTGCGGCTTTTAATTTTCCCGGTATTCGTGAAATTGACATTTTTCGACGCTGTATAGGAGTCAGATGTGCACTCCCCGGTATCGGCGTTCATCGCACAGTCAAATCCCATTGCGATACTGCGGCCTGCCTCTATATCCCCACTATTTGAAATAGTGGCCACCTGTCCGCCCAGCGGCAATGCGCGCAAGACAATGTCCTGCATCGCATAAAGCGTACCGTAGTTCTCGATATCACCACGTGTGGACACGTCAATACTACCCTGCGTTGAAACCAGTCCAGCGCCGGCATTGTTGGCAAAGGTGTCGCCCGCTATTTGCGCTCCGTTATTGCCCAGCATAAATCCGGAATTTATGACACGGCCTGTTGCGGATACACTTAACATTCCGTCACTGGAATAGTCTCCGTCATTTCGGAAAGCGCCTTGCGTCGCAACGGTCAAATCACCTGCCGCGATAACGTATTTATCGACTCCCTGAACAATATCGCCCGTCGCACTGAGACTAATCGCTCCTCCAGTACTTTGTGTTTCGATGGCACCGTTATTTTCTAGCTGACCCGATGTGGAATCTAGTTCAATATTTCCTAGCGTGGAGAAAATCTTATTCGCGTTTGTTATCGACGAAGCGGTAACGGCTATATCACCAGCGGCTGAAATTTCATTATTGTTCGTGACGTGTCCCGCCGCCTCGACTACAACGCCATCCATCGCGCTAATGGTGCCGGTATTATTAATATTGGCGTCGCCCTGCAAATACACAGAGCTGCCAGCCGCCACTTTCCCGACCTGAGAAATATCACCACCTGCCTGGATATCAACCTCAGCCTGCGATGAGCCAATAGTGCCTGCGTTACTAATCGCTTGGTCTGCCAATATTATGGCATCACCCGCTGTCGCAACCACAACGCCACTTGCAGCATTGGTGATACTCGCCGCATGCAACGCTATATCATTATCACCCAGAACATTTCCGGCGTTAGTTAAGTTACCTGCCACACTAAGATCAACATCATTGCGGGCGTAAATCGTGCCGGAGTTTTCTAACGTTGCCCCCCCATTAACGACAATATTATTCTCAGCACTCAGCCTTCCCGAAATGATTAACTGCCCACTGGCATCAATGGTGACATCAGACAACGACGCACCAATTTCACCGCGATTGTTCACGCCCACGCCGGATTCATTACTAATCAGGTGGATTTTATTGGCGTACATGCCACCTAGCGAAGCGACATCAATACCGACGGCAGCTGCCGCACCGGCGCCACCTATCGGACTAACATTGAGGTCTTCATAACCAACTTCGTTACGGCCAGCAATTGCATTTAAATTATTCGCCCAGATCGGGCCTTGTACGTCGAGTAACTGAGAGATCAGATCAAGCTGCAACGTATCCGCTGCGTTTAATCCATTGGCACCAATGGTGATATCGCCACCGGTTACACGGAATGCTTCAAGACTGCCTGCGCCACCGAAGAGGGGACGCCCCGTGGTGAGCACGCCACGTGAGGTATTGATAAAACCACAGCCATTGCAGGTAATACCATTTGGGTTGGCAACCACCACTTCAGCCCGACTGCCAATCACTTCGATATCGCCATTGAGATCGCTTCGGCGCGTGCTCGTCACTTCATTCAAGATGACTCTAGCGGCACCAGAACCAATCAGATTAGGGTTAGCGCCAATGATGTCTCCTCGGCTAGAAGAGACCGCCGAGTTAGCAACACTGTGATTATTCAAGAACACGCCGTTGGCGCCGGTACTGAACTCAGTGTACTCATTGCGCGATACACCACCTGCACTGGGGGTGGTGATATGCACCAACGGTGCTCCACTCGCTGCAGAATCCACCGTCGGCCGATGGCTCCCCGCACTCGGGTCAGCAATGATGTCTGCCACCGCGAAGATTGGCTGAAAACTCAACCAAAAAACCAACCAGCCTGAAACAGACCGCTTAACCCATGTATTTTTTCTTATACTTTCCATGTCTTACCCCAGTGAAGTACCTTGGCTTTAACTCACCCAACCCACTTTAAAAATATGTCGACACGCTGAAGCCAAAATTGGCACCACTCACATCGAAATCCTTCGGCTGATACACCGGCAAGCCGACAAAAAAATCGTAATTAGCGCGATACAATGCGCCCCTGGCGCCTACATAAGCGCCAACCAAACTGTTGCCGACATTTTCATCCGTTGCCGGACCTGACAGCGTGCCGGCATCTAAACCAACGATGCCAGTACAACGACAAAGCGCTGACCTGGCACTAAGCTGATTCCGTAGATAGGCGCCCTTATCCGCTGAAAGCGTATCTTCGTCACCAAAGCCTCTAACGCTATAGCGATCACCGATGGCGAAAAATTCAGATCCAAACAAAATGTCGTTGGTGTATTGAGCACGCACAGTGCCAAGGTAACTGATCGGTTTACCGAACAAGGAAAGCGGCCGCGAATAAGAGATGTCGAGAGTCTGAAGGCTATACCGTCGAGTCGCATCCGATGACGTTTGTCCGGCAGGATCATCATCTGCTCTGAACCAAGGCACGCCCCAGCGACTTGCCAGCACGATGTCGAGGCTAGCCTGACCGAAGTAAGTACGCTGACGATAGCCCGCCTCCAAAGATGACCGACTGCTGCGCTGTACTAGGATTTCTAGATCATTCAGATAGGCTCTAGCGCTGCGGTTCGCGACTTTCGCGTACAGTTCAATTTTTTGCTTTTTATTGCGATAAATAACGCGCGTCGACTTGACCGAGACAGACTGGGTTTCGCCACTGGAGACCAGATCGCCACGAAAACCGAACAGCTGCCTGTACTCCGATATACCGGCGGAGGCCTGATGCGTCCAATAACCATACGGCACGGTATAGCTGACATCGCCCCCGCGCGTATCCACATCTGTCGTTGAATCCAAATCAGAAAAGGTGTTTAACGCCAGTTGATCAGCAATGCGTAGCGGGTTATCCAGCAATGCCCCCACGCGCGCTATATGCTTCCCGGTTGAATCCACCCCCGCATCATCAACACTGATGTTGACATGCCACGGCTTTTGCCTCTCCAGCGTCAGCATGACATCCGATCGCGCCAGCTTGTCTAGGCTGGGCACCAGTTGCATGGTCACGTCGAAGCTCGCCAGCCGTTTAACTTGCTCAAGCCCCTGCTCTAGCTCACGCAAGTTGAGAACATCTCCCTGCGACACCGGAAACGTAAACGTAGGGATCAGCCTACCGCCATCGCCGCGGATGATAATGTTGTCGACAAACCCCGGAATCAAATTGATGCTGAGCGTGCCAGAACGCATATCTTGCTGCGACAAATAGAAACGCGTCGTGGTGTACCCTTGGGAAATAACTGCCGCCATCAGCTCGTTAAGCAACCGCCCTATCGTTCCCTGACCAATGCAGCGGCCCTGATATCGATCAGTCACATCCTCTAGGAAAGAGAAATGCCGCTTAATCAGCTTTTCGGGGGAATTGCCCTTAGCTAACGGCACCGACGCTGGAATAACGAGTCGAACAGTATGAATATCAAAACACGGCTGATCCGCGCCAATCGGCGCATCCGGCTCTGCAGGGATGACCACGTCCTCAGGCAGCGTGACCTTGGGCTCCTCCAAACGGTTCTGCCGCTCAATATCCACGGCCCTATCTCGCTCCCGGCGCTCAACGTCATTGAGACTCTGCTGCCCCAACGCAATGCCCGGCACAATAGAAACAAAAGCAGACAGAGCCACTAATACCTGTAAGAATTTTCCCACCCAAACGTCCCTGTATTTTCGCCAAAGGCGACTATAGAAGCAGTAGACGTCGTAACAGTAGTCCTAATGGATGATTGACAGATACGTATGAATAATGCTGATACATCGCTAAACAGTCCGTCGGGCAATATGCAAAGTAATATACGCCGCGCGCAACTGGAAAATATTCTGGCGCAAAGTAAAACAACTGGCTTACTCAATATAGGCGCGACGCTGGTCACAATGCAGGTGATCAGCAACGGCGGTCATACTGTCCCAGCCATACTGTGGGGCTGCCTGAACATCGCCATTATTCTCAGTCGCATTGTACTAACCCATCGCGCCAATCAAGGCCCTGTCACAAACCAAACCCTGAATCATCAGCTGAGAATTTTGCTCTTCACTCTATTTCTCTCTGGTTTGGCCTGGGGCACGGCATCGGCGACCTTAATTTATTCGTCAGACCCTGATTACTACATCTTTATGTGTATTGTCATCGCGGGGCTGTGCGGCGGCGCTATGCCTGCGTTAGCGCCGTACCTTCCCGCATTTGTTGCCTTTATTGTGCCGGCAGTATCACTGCTCACATTTTCACTCTTCTACTCTGGGCTGACGTCTGCAGGCGTCCTCGCAACAATCTACCTTCCCGGCATGATCATTCTGGGGCGAACAGTAAACCGCGTTATCATTCATTCCATTACACTTGATTTTCGCAACGCGGAGCTGCTCAAAGAAGTCACTCATGCCAAAGAAAATGCGGAACAGGCAAACAACGCAAAATCTAGATTCCTCGCAGGTGCCAGCCATGATCTTCGCCAGCCATTACACGCCATGGGGTTGCTACTTGATACGCTGCAACACAAAAACAGCCTACCCCCTGCAGAGAGACAAATACTTCAGCAGATAAGCCAGTCCCATGGCTCACTTAGCACGCTATTTAGCTCTCTATTGGAAGTCTCGCGACTTGATTCTGAACATGTAAAAAAAGATGTCCGTCACTATCAGCTAGCCGCCATCCTCAATCCCGTTGCCGACGAATTTTCGCCCTGGATCGCGGAACGCGGCCTAATACTGGCGCGACAATGGCAAGACTGCTATGTACAAACGGATGCCATTTTAATGAATCGCATCGTTCGAAACCTGTTATCCAACGCTATAAAATTCACGCCACCCGGCGGCGAGATCGTTATTGGCACGAGCATTCAAAATGACGGTTGTACTGTCTTTGTTCAGGACACAGGCACCGGCATTGTAGAGAACCAGCTTGGTAGAATTTTCGAAGAACAACACCAACTGCACAACGATGTTTGCAAAGATGATAAGGGGTTTGGGTTAGGGCTGTCGGTCGTCCAAAAAATGTCCAACTTACTCGGACACAAGCTTTCAGTGCAATCGCAACTGCAACACGGATCGATATTTTCGGTAACCCTTCCGTTGGGAAAAGAACAACTTTCAGAACCCGACACAGAAGAAACCAAATCGTCAGGCGATGCCATGGCAGGTATAAAGATATTGGTTATTGATGATGATGCCTCGGTACGAAACGCCATGCAGGTCATGCTTCAAGATTGGCATTGCGAAGCGAAAATCGTGGACACTTATGAAATTGCCCACTCGATGTTAGCAAAAAAAGAATTTACGCCAAACATCATCATCTCCGACTACCGACTTACGGGGAAACTCAATGGCGCAGAAGTGATCGATGCGCTACGCAAGTTACAAGATCGTACCGTACACGCCATTATTATTAGTGGCGACGCAGATGCAGAACTTGCCAATCAACTGCGTAGCCAAGGCCTCTTCGTGCTGAAGAAGCCCGTCAAACCCATGCATATCAAGAAAGCGATAAAAAGACTGAGCCTGTTATCCAACGACCAGCCTTAAACGCCGCGCCTCCGCAACACAGTGCGACCGATTATCGGCTGCCAGGAGCTCCATAAGCGCCGCCAAATGTGATTTCACTGTGCTACTAGAGATGCCCAATGATTCAGCAATTTCGCGATTCGAGTACCCCTCGGACACAAGTAGCAGCACTTCCTGCTGACGCGCACTTAGCGTAGGCGCACATCCATCAGGCTGCGGTCCCGTCGACGTACTATCACCGCTAAGCTGCAAAAGATTCGGCTGCACGAAGGTCTCCCCTTGCTCCACCGTTCGAATACAGCGCTCAATGATGCTGCGATCACAACACTTCGATAGGAAACCACTCGCCCCCTTCAGCAGCGCCTGCCGAATCAACTGACCATCCTCGTGGGCAGACAGCATAATGACCGGCGCCGCCGTCAAGCAGGCATTAAAATGCTCCAACAGCTGCAAACCGTTCATATCAGGAAGACGGTAATCGAGAAAGATCCAATCTATATCCGGCTGATCCGCCAAAATAACAAGCGCTTGCTTGGCACAGCTTGCTTTGAGTACTCGACTGTCATCCCCGAGTATCGATCGCAGAATATAAGAAAGTCCCTCAGAGAACGCTGGGTGATCATCAACCAGCAAAACTTTATAGTTATTGTTTGTCATCTTGCCCCCCGGAAAGATCAAGGGAGTATACGTCACCTACAGCCCCCTCTGACAATCCGCCATTTGACTGAACATCCGAGAGCTCGACTGCACACCGCACAAAACCAACACGCTAAATCGTCCGCTCAATGATGTATCGCCGCGATACATCGAGAAAACGTATCAAAAACCAGACGAATGCAAATCCCTTAATACCTGCTCGTAGAAATCGGCTGAATCGCCATCATACGGCGCGGACTCTTGCATACTGGCAGACCGGGGACCATCCATAGGATTACGACCGGTGAAAAAAACGTGGTTGTAACCGTGCGACCAAAAATTACCATCTAGCGTTTTGACGTGATTGAAGTTTCTCTGCCCGTTTGCGCACACGCCGTAGCCAACCCTATCAAAACGCTGGGTGGCAACGGTGGCGTAACCGTCATTTGCGCCATACAACAAGCTAATCGCACTATAGATGAGTGAATCACCCCAATACTCGTTGTCCCAATTGCGCACACGTGCCGCGTAGCTGGTGTACTCAACTCCATTACAGGCCTCATTGCTTTCGTTAACGAGATCAGACCACGCTTCTTCGTCCATGCCGACCGTTTGACGCAATGCCCTCCACGCCGTCGGATCAAAATAGGCCTTATCATTCATATACGCAGAGCTGAGATTGGCAATTGCATGTAAATAGGAGCGGAATTTATCCCGCGTTGTTAAGTTATAAAGCGCTTGGTCATTGATGTCGTAACCTTCCGTCAACACCGTAGGGCGCGCTATCAACTCTGCGTCACTGATAGCATTTCCTTTATCGCGCCACAGCATTTCCGTCATATCGGCTTCGCCACCTTCGAACTCCCACACCGCTTCCCCCGCAACCGGATCATCCCAACCATCACCGCCAAGATACGTGGCGACGTAAGTCATACTTAGGCCTAAAGACGACGCCTCAGCGCCTTTGTACTCTCCAGCCATACTAACCAACGCAGCGACTCTTTCGCCCATCATGCCGCTCGCGACATTGCTATCGTCTACTGGTAATTGCGCAATCATGTAACGCGCATCTTGAACACCCTGTGATAGGCCGATAATGATGACTTTATCTGCGCCAGTGATGTGCAATGCCTCTAAGACGGTACGGCGTAACGACGCAGCTCTGATTTGATATGAAGCGTAGGGAGGTTTGTCCGCAATAAAGACGTCATTACCACACGCCTCAATACGATCGACGATGGCTTTACTGTAATAGCGATGATATCCAAACACCGCATCAGGGCGGACAAGATTCACATCGTAACGATTTACTTTGCGTGGCGCTAAATGCTGCTCGTCCGCAGGTAAAGACCACTGCGCACAGCCCGTTTGGGGATCCCAAGACCGGCAATACTTGGCGATAGCATCGGATTCACGCTCCTGGCACTGCGCTGCAGTCCAATCATCGGGACAGATTTTTCTAAAACCAAAATGATGAGATAAAACCACCGGATACTCTAATTGGCAGCTTTCGCTAGCAAAGGCAGACGACGCTCCTCCTGATAACAGCAGCACCAACATAACAGCACGCGTGCACGCGAACGACCCAATGTTATTCATTATTATTCTCCATGGTCATATCATGATCTGCCAATACGCCGCGTTACTAAAAAGGCGATACAGCACGAGCTCACTATCATGCCAAAGCGCACATCAAGCGCAGCGCACAATCGGGCAATGCGCATGAACATTAGCACTCCCAGGAGGGGCAGAGAACGTGGAAGATTTAACCAAAGGATTAGCCAGCCGAAAGGCCTAGACAGTGAATCATAATGAAATCATTGGTACGAAAAAAAGAAGAAGCCCTGCCGCGGATAAGTTGCAAGAACCCATACATACTGTCGATCAGCGCTATAGCGTCTTAGAGCTTCCCATACTCACCTAACGTAACCACCTGGCACAGTCACCAGACACAAAGACGAAGGTCCATGCGCAAAACTCACCTGCCGCACTCATCCCCCTATTTTGAGTAATGGGCGCCTAGGAAGAAAAAATGGATTGCTGAGAACAAACCTCTACCGGAAAAAGAGGCCGTGGCGAAAAGCTATTGATTGATAGCATGACGACTGAATAAAAAAACGGATTTATATTTGGATCTGACAGACCCCACGCGAAAACTAGGTAACTGCCAGTTATCCAACCTACAGGCCATCTCCTACATAGACCTAGCCTACATAGACCTAGAAATAGACATCAAACCATTCACTTATCAAACTTATGCATAGCGGCCTTAATAGAACCACTTAAATCAGTGCAGGCCTTTTCCACCCCTGACTTCAAATCTTCCCATGCGTCATTACCCGCATTAGATAACTTTTCCAACTGCTTTTTTGCTTCGTCTCGCTTCTTTTCAAGCTCATCAACCTTCTCACGTAGAGAAATTGACGCGTCGGATTTTTCTTGAACAGCTCTCGCTTTCAGCTTATCAATCTCCGCCTTCCACTCATCCAACTTGGCGCTATATTTTTCTTTATATGCTTCTGCGTTATTCATTCATCTCTCCTCATACGACTAAAAGTAACACCCATAAAGAAGCAGAATTCATGCCAACGAGAAAACGCCGCGTTTACGGTGTTATTAAGAAGAGGCTCATGGGGGGGTTGGTTCATTTAAACCAGCTCTTGGTGCTTATAACCCGATTATTTTCTAATCAACCCTTATCTCTAAGGTCATACTTCTGGATGCGATAGCGCAGCGTTTCTCGAGTAGAACCCAGCATTTCCGCCGTTTGCGAAACGTTGTATTCATTGTCCTCGAGAGCGGCCTGTATGATTAATCCGTCCATTTCGTCCAATTTCATGCTTCCATCTAGCGGTATCGTAATTGCGCTGCCAAGCTGTCGTGGCACTCCCCCACTCTCTACCACCACATCAGACGAACCATTTAGCTGGAGCCATTTCGAAGGCAACGTTTCATCTTTAGACAATAGAACACTACGTTCAATGACATTTCGGAGCTCACGAATATTTCCTGTCCATGAGTAATTAAACAACTTCTCCCAAACTTCATCCGTTACGACAGTAACCTTCTTGTTGGCCTTCTGATTGTACTCATTGATTATACTGGGAACCAATTCAACCAAATCTTCTTTTCTGTCCGCTAAAGATGGCAAATCTATACAGAAAACATTCAGACGATGATAAAGATCTTCTCTAAACCGTCCTTCATGCATCGCTTTCTCCAGATCTACGCCAGTGGCTGCGACAACCTGGACATCAAAACTAATCTCTCGCTCGCCACCCAGACGCCGAGCCTTTTTATCCTCTAGCGCTTTCAGTAGCTTAGATTGAAGCTCAATATCCATATCGCCGATTTCATCCAGAAACAATGTACCGTTATGAGCCTGCTCAAACAAACCGCGATGCCTCTCTTTCGCCCCCGTAAAAGCACCAGATTCATGGCCAAATAGTTGTGATTCAAGAAGCTCTTTTGGCAAAGCAGCACAGTTAATCTCAACAAGAGGGCCGTCACTGCGCAATCCACAATGATGAATAATTCTAGCCACCAGGCCTTTGCCTGTTCCCGTTTCACCGATAACTGTAACAGCGCTAATCGCCGTTTCAGTAAGAGCAGTCAACATCTCTCTGACGTTTTTAGCAGCATCGCTTTGCCCCAAATAACTCTCGATCTGGTAACGCTGCTTCTTGCTAGCAGAAGAGTGCCTTAAACGACGATTAATGGAAGCAAGTCTTTGAGCACGGCTCGCTACAACCTCTATACGATGGCGATCAATGGGCTTTGCCAAAATATCATAAGCTAATCCGTCAATCTGACTGATATCAATATCACCATCTGGATCGTACGTAAAAATCCACTCAGGGTAGTTAGTCAGCTTTTGCAGCTCGGCATTACTCTTAAACATTTCATCAGCGCATACATCTAAGTCCGCTAAAATAACGTCTGGACAAAAATCCTTATCAATCAGAAGATTTTTGACTTCAGTTAATCCACTAACGATATCAACGTTCCAGTCCTTCTTAGAAAAATGACGAGATAAGTCTTCGCCATTTAGCTCACCATTCGAAGTACGCTCTTCTATTATAAGCATTCGCTTCTTCATCATATTAATTTCCAACGTTCGCAATGAAATTAGACTATGGCTAAATAACGACGATTAAAATAAATCACGTCAACCAGATAGGACTGAATCTAAAGATCTCTATAAGTCCTAATTTATTCCTACATCAATATGTTTATAAAAACTCAACACCATCAACCCTTCTCTCGGTTCTTTTCCACCATCAGCAATCACCTATTGGTTACTTTCAACCACATAAAGTTCAAAAACAGATTTATTGGCCCTATAACGGGCAAATTACGCTGGCACGCATGTTGCAGCCATAGCAATACGTTAACTTAAGAAGGAAGTACTATGATTAAGCGTATGACTACTATCGCGTCGTTCGGAATATTGTCATTGACTGCCAGCATAGCAACAGCAGAGTCAGACCCACACGGCTACATTGGCGCTGGTTATGGTCAGTACAAATTTAAGTTTGAAGATGACACTAACAACCAAGACTTCAGCGACAAAAATGATCTCGGCAAAGTCTTTTTGGGCGTTCAAGCAAACGATGTCATAGGCGCCGAACTTACCTATCTCGCCTTTAGTGATGCCGAAGACAATGCCATCAAGTCAGATATTAAGGGCGTCTCTGCCGCTATCACCGCAGGCATACCGATCGGCGATCGTCTCGCCATTCGAGCCCGCGGCGGTTGGTTAATGTGGGAGGCTGACTACAAGGTAAACAACCTACCATTAGAAGGCAGTGCGGATGGCGATGACTTCTTTGTCGGCGCAGGCGTGGAGTTAGGTCTGACGGAGTCTTTTGATATCAGGGTCGACTATGACCGTTATGAGCTGGATGAGGACATTGACCCCGAGCTTGACATCGTGTCTGTCTCTGCACAGCTAGCCTTCTAATAAAATGCGCTCCCGCCCCAACGAAGTGCTTACGACGAGTAGTCGCTAGCTGATTTCGTGCAGATCTGGTTTAAGACAGGCAAGGCAATCCTGTTGTGCTTTTCGCAATAGGGTTGCTGACTCTGCATTTAGCACCTCACCACTCTCGAACACAAAATCAATATTTATGAAGGAGTTCTTATGAAGTTATTATCGATGCTATTTATAAGTGCCATGTTTTCGATTCTTGTAGCCTGTAGTGACAACTCCGCCGAAGATGTCGGCAAGAGCGTCGACAACGCCTACGACAACACCAAAGAGTTTGTTAAGGACACAGGTGACACCGTTGAAGACAAGGCCGATGAAATTGGCGACAAGATGAAGGAGCCCTTTCAAAGCCCCGCAGAAGAAGTCGGCGAACAAATAGAAGATGGCGTTGATGAAATTAAAGAATAGTTAACGCATCAACTATTCAGGAATCCCGGGGTAATACCCGGGACTCTCTATTCTCATGCCGTCCAATTCTCAAGCGCTCGGAGCAAATAAATACTTGGCATGGAAGCGTAAATGATCATCTATAAAACTAGCAATAAAGTAATAGCTATGGTCATAGCCATCATGGCGGCGCAGCTCTAACGGGTAGTCATTCCCGTTGGCCGCAGCGGCGAGCACTTCTGGCATTAACTGCTCTGCCAAGAAATTGTCGGCCTCACCTTGATCTACCAACGCCGGTACTTTCCGTATCGCGTCTCGAATAAGAGCGCTGGCATCATAGTTTCGCCATGTGCTGGTATCTTTTCCCAAGTAGGCCGTAAAGGCTTTTCTACCCCAAGGACACTTAGACGGATTGCTGATCGGGCTAAACGCCGACACGGATAGATAACGCTCTGGGTTGCGTAACGCGATAGTCAGGGCGCCATGCCCTCCCATCGAATGCCCGGCAATGGATCGCTGATCAGAAACGGGAAACGTTGACTCGATTAACGCAGGCAACTCATTCACAACATAGTCATACATTTGGTAATGCCGGCTCCATGGTGCTTCAGTGGCGTTCACATAGAAGCCTGCGCCCTGACCGAGATCATAACTTTCATCATCTGCCACGCCGTCACCGCGAGGACTGGTATCCGGTGCAACGATGGCCATACCAAGCTCAGCGGCCATACGCTGAGCGCCAGCTTTTTGCATAAAGTTTTCATCGCTGCAGGTCAGTCCTGACAACCAATACAGCACTGGTACCTTGTCACCATTGGATGCCTGCGGCGGCAAATAAATGGCAAACCGCATCGTGCAGTTTAGTGACTCTGAATGATGACTATACTGCTTGTTCCAGCCACCAAATATCTTATTACAACTCAGGTTTTCGATGCTCATAACCAAGCCCTTTGGATCGTTTAAGTCACTACCCAGCGCGCAAACTCTTCATAAATTTCCACGCAGAGCAGTGATTAACTGCTACTTATCGAAGTGTATGACGCTGCGAATACTCTTTCCTTCGTGCATCAGGTCGAAGGCTTCATTCACCTTGTCCAAACCCATGGTATGAGTGATAAAGTCATCCAACTTAAACTCACCCGCCAAGTAACGCTCAACGTATTCCGGTAGTTCTGAACGACCTTTCACACCACCAAACGCAGTTCCGCGCCAGACTCGCCCCGTCACCAGCTGAAATGGTCGCGTGGAAATCTCTTGGCCGGCACCAGCAACACCAATGATGACTGACTCACCCCAGCCCTTATGGCAGCACTCCAGCGCAGAGCGCATGACGTTGACGTTACCGATACATTCGAATGAGTAGTCGACGCCGCCATCGGTTAATTCAACAATCACTTCTTGAATAGGCTTGTCGTAATCTTTGGGGTTAATACAGTCCGTGGCGCCCAGTTTTCGCGCCAGCTCGAATTTACTTTCGTTAATGTCGATAACAATAATGCGGCTCGCTTTCGCCATCGTTGCGCCGATAACCGCCGACAAGCCAATACCACCTAAACCGAAGATCGCGACCGTTGCCCCCTCTTCAACTTTCGCGGTATTCATCACGGCACCCATGCCCGTAGTCACCCCGCAACCGAGCAAGCAAACTTCTTCGAGCGGCGCCGTGGGGTTCACTTTAGCCAGCGAAATCTCTGGCAGCACGGTGTACTCGGAGAAAGTGGAACAACCCATGTAATGGAAAATTGGCTGGCCATCTTTAGAAAAGCGCGTGGTGCCGTCTGGCATCAGGCCTTTACCCTGGGTTTCACGAATTTTCTGACACAGATTAGTCTTACCGGATTTGCAGAATTTGCACTCGCCACATTCTGGCGTGTAAAGCGGAATAACGTGATCGCCCACTTTGACACTGGTCACGCCCTCACCAATTGACTCAACAATGCCACCGCCTTCGTGACCGAGAATACAGGGAAAAATACCTTCTGGATCATCGCCGGAAAGGGTAAACGCATCGGTATGGCAGACTCCTGACGCAATAATCTTGACGCGAACTTCGCCTTTTTGTGGCGGCATTACATCGACGATTTCCATCGTGAGTGGCTGGCCGACGGCCCATGCGACGGCGGCTTTGGATTTGATTACCTGTGCTGTCATGTTCTTATTCCCTACATAAATAAAGTTAGAATTCTCTGCAGCGGTATTGCCAATTCCATGGCCACCATTCTATGTGCATCCGAAAGCATGCCTATGGAAGCGCGCTGAGCACTACCTTAACTGGCTGTCTTTACTGCTGCGCCGGTTGTAGCCGCTGCTGCTTACCTGTTGATCATCACGCTCGCTCTGGCAACGAACACATAGGCGTGCGCCGGGAATTGCCTTGCGGCGAGCTTCTGCAATCTCAGCATCGCACTGCTCACAATGGGTTAGGCTATCGCCTTTGGGTAAGCGGCTTCGAGCCAACGCGATCGCATCGTCCACGCTCGCGTCAATTTGATCTTGAACTGCTCCGTCTCTCGACCATCCACCTGCCATATTGCCCTCCCGAGAACTCTTTACGAAAGTTCTGGCGCAGAAGCCCTCTTGATTGGATCTATTATATTTATTCCCGTATGAAAGATAATACTATCGTTTAGAAATACACCTTTGCATGTAAGTAACAATAAAGAAGGCGTAAGCTGCTCATAACAGCGCTGCGAACGCCATTCAGATCGAACCCTAGGCACGATTATTCGCTTATTCAGGGGCTCTAAGGCCCTAATACCTGAAGAGTTGTGCTTAATTCGCTGAACTGGGCCGGTTTCCGCAATACAGCAAACGTTGATGAAGAGGTCGGAATGCTCAATTGGGAAGGGGTGAGTGAATTTGTCGCTGTCGCGGAGGCCGGAAGCTTTACCGCCGCAGCCAAACAGCTCGGCATCTCAACCGCCCAGGTCAGCAGGCAGGTTAGCGCGCTGGAAGGTCGGCTGACGACCAAGCTGTTTTATCGCACCACGCGCAAGGTCTCCGTTACCGAAGCTGGCAACGTTTACTATCAACACTGCCGACAGATACTGGATGGCCTTGAAGAAGCAGAACGCGCCGTCAGCAATCTACAGAGCAAGCCCGCCGGAAAATTGCACATCACCGCCCCTGTGGCCTACGGTGAACGGTTTATTGCACCATTGGTGAACAACTTTGTCGCGCAATATCCAGAGCTGGATGTGCGATTGCACTTAACCAATCAAATCGTAAACCTAATCGATGACGGCTTCGATCTCGCCATTCGTTTGGGCAAGTTGGATGACTCCACCATGATGGCTAGGCGGCTAGCGTCGCGTACTCAATATGTGTGCGCATCCCCTGAATATCTAGCAGCATTTGGTGTGCCGCATTCTATCTCGGAGCTACACCACCACAACTGTTTAAAAGGTACATTGGATTACTGGCATCTGCAGGAGAACAACAAAACGCATAACATCCGCGTGAACGGTAATATGAGTTGTAACAGCGGCCCATCGCTCGTTGATGCCGCCTTGAAAGGGATCGGTATCGTGCAGCTACCAGACTATTACGTGCTGCCCTTTATCCAAAACGGTCAGCTCGTTCCGCTTCTGGAACAGCACCGCGAGCCCAAAGAAGGCATCTGGGCGCTGTATCCAAACAACCGACACCTCTCGCCCAAGATCCGCATGCTGATCGATTACCTAAGCGAAGAATTGGAATAATCGAAAAATATTGAATGTCTCTACTTTTTTGATCCGTTACTCAATATAGGGTGTGAACACTCCAAAGTTGTTCAGATATCTGGGAAAGCCATCCCCATCACTTGAGCCTGAAGGAGAGCCTACATATAGGCGAGGGCCTGCAGCGCTCATATCCAAGAACATTATTTGATATAACGCAGAAAACGGAGCTGGCCCGGCTCCATAATAAAATTTGAACAGTAATTTCGTCCTTCTCACCTCCGGCTGGCCTGGCAACAAGCCAAGCATATCCGCTGATTGAGGAGCATCGCCGTTATCAATTTCAGAGCCGTCACTATTGCGCCAACCAACGGCTAAGCGTCGGCGGTGATCTTCAAGCGGAAGATATACAATGCGAGCGGGAGAGCCAATGCTCATGCCAGAGCAATCCATATCTGTATCGGCATGCCAGCGCGTCTTGATCTCCAAGCTTTCCTTACCAAACGTCCATATCTGGAAAAGGTATTCGCCTTTGTCGTTATCCCACGCGCAAGACGACCAAGAGGTCTCAGCAACCGATGAAAGCTCCAGTGATGGGTAGACGGGCACCATCAAAGGGTCTGAAGCAGGAGCACCCTGCTCACCTGATGAAGAGTCATCTTTGCATGCCGCCAAGCCAGCTATAAACGTCGCCAATAGCGCCACGTAAAGCGGCCACCACATGCTTCCCATTTTTTGTTTCAAGTCAATCACCTCACAATAGCAATCCAGAATTCCGTCCATATCCCAAAAGAAGCAACTGTCACACTCAATAGATGTCATCGAAGACTTAATCGTCCTACTAGCTAACTATAGAAAGCTAAACACAAAACTACGATGCCCCACAGTTTCTTATATTTCTTTTTCATCTGGCCCGAAAATAATCAGTTAGCCGCCTTTGCAGACCGAGCAGCGTGTAATTTTTTATAGCTTTCGATCAGGCGCAGATGTTTATCCAAGCCTTCCAGTTGGGTATTGGTTGGGGTAAGGCCGTAGAAACGCACCGATCCATTCACCGAACCCACCACAGCTTCCATCGTCACTTCGCCAAACATGCGTTTGAAATTAACCAGGTAGTCGCTCAGCTCCAACTCTTCATCGAGAGTGATTTCCAACACTGCATTTACAGCGCGGTAGAACAGCACACGCTCAACAGTGTTGTCATTAAACTGCAAGAAGGCCTCTACTCGTTCAAGCGCTTGATCATGTTGCTGCAGAGCAAGGTTGATCAATAGCTTCAGCTCAAGAATGGTGAGCTGCCCCCACACGGTGTTTTCATCGAACTCAATACCGATCAAGGTAATGATATCGGTGTGGTCATCCATCTGACTCTCTTCTAGACGCTCCACTAAGTCGGCTAATTGCACATCATTCAGAACATGCAGATTAAGAATATCTTCGCGATAATCCAACGCCTTGTTGGTGTTGTCCCAGACCAGATCATCCGCTGGATACACTTCTGAATAATCAGGCACTAATATGCGGCACACCGGCGCGCCCAGCTCTTCGTACACCGCGACGTAAACTTCCTTGCCCATGTCCGTGAGGATATTGAAAAGACCGGCGGCCTCTTCTTCGGTTGTGCCGGAGAAATCCCATTCGCAAAATTCATAATCTGCGCTGGCACTGAAGAAGCGCCACGACACCACGCCGGTGGAATCGACAAAGTGTTCCACAAAGTTGTTCGGCTCAGTGACCGCAAGGCTGTTAAAGGTCGGTGGTGGCACGTCGTTCAGGCCCTCAAAACTACGGCCTTGTAACAATTCGGTCAGGCTGCGCTCAAGCGCCACTTCAAAACTCGGGTGCGCACCGAAGGAAGCAAACACGCCCCCTGTTCTAGGATTCATCAGCGTCACACACATCACCGGAAACTCGCCGCCCAGTGAGGCGTCTTTTACCAAGACAGGAAAACCTTGGGCTTCAAGTGCTTCAATACCCTCTAGAATGTTCGGATATTTTTTCAACACCTGCCGCGGCACATCCGGCAGCGTGAGTTCGCCTTCGATGATTTCCTTTTTCACCGCCCGCTCAAAAATTTCTGACAGGCACTGTACCTGCGCTTCGCGCAAAGTATTACCCGCGCTCATGCCGTTACTCAGAAACAAGTTTTCTATCAAGTTGGAAGGAAAATACACCACCTCACCATCAGACTGACGCACAAACGGCAGCGCGACTATTCCACGCGCGCTATTGCCTGAGTTGGTATCGATCAGGTTGGAAGCGTACAGCTCGTCGTCCGGGTTGTAGATCGCCAAGCAGTGCTCGTCGAGAATGCCATTCGGCAACGCATCGTCAGGGCCTGGCTTAAACCATTTTTCGTTCGGGTAATGGACGAATTCGCCATTGGCAATCTCTTCACCAAAAAACTGATCGTTGTAGAAAAAGTTACAGTTCAGCCGCTCAATAAACTCGCCCAATGCCGAACACAATGCGCTCTCTTTCGTGGCGCCTTTACCGTTGGTGAAGCACATCGGCGAGGCCGCGTCGCGAATATGCAGAGACCAAACATGGGGCACTATGTTGCGCCACGACGCGATCTCTATCTTCATGCCAAGCCCTTGGAGAATACCCGTCATGTTGGCGATGGTCTCCTCCAGAGGCAGGTCTTTTCCTTCAATAAAGGTTTGACTGCCACCTTCCTGCGGCGCCATCAACAGGGCTTGAGCGTCGGCGCCGAGGCTTTCCACGGTTTCAATCTCAAACGCTGGGCCTGCCTGTACAACCTTCTTGACCGTACAGCGATCAATCGACCGCAAAATGCCCTGCCGGTCTTTATCGGAAACATCTTCCGGTAACTCCACTTGAATTTTGAAAATCTGGTTATAACGATTCTCAGGATCAACAATGTTGTTCTGAGATAAGCGGATGTTTTCGGTAGGAATGTCCCGCGCCAGACAGTAAACCCGAACAAAATATGCAGCACAGAGCGCCGACGATGCCAGAAAGTAATCGAAGGGGCTGGGCGCAGAACCGTCTCCCTTGTAGCGGATAGGTTGGTCGGTCACGACAGAGAAATCGTCAAACTTGGCTTCAAGTCTGAGGTTGTCGAGAAAATTGACGTTGATTTCCATTACAAAGGCACCCGGATTGAAGAATTTAGCGCGCCATGGCCTTGAGTGGCCGCAGCTAGTCGCGGCCATTATCCAGCTTTTACGGGCATTCGTCTTGATTGAATGCACCGAGTGACGCCACAGCCTCCGGAAAGCTCGACAACATCTCCCTTAGAAACATATATCGACTTAAGAAAAGCCAACACACCAGCACATCCTTTTATAGAAAACGCCGCGTATCTTGCATGCGATTGCGAGGTCAGAGACAGATACCGCGATATGGTTGACGCGGCAAGGGCAATAAAAAGCCCGGCTTTACCGGGCTTTTTATTGGGTGAGCTAACTCACCGTGCCGGGGATGCCGCCGCCGGGGAAAGCCAGCCGTAAATTGTTCAGCCAGGTCGTGCCAAACTGCCGCGTAAGCGAGGCACTGTTATAGGGTACGCCGTAACGCGCCGCCAGTGCGCGCACTCGCGGCGCCACTTCCTTATAACGGTTACTGCACATATCTGGAAACAGGTGGTGCTCGATCTGATGCGACAGGTTACCGGATAGCACATGGAACAATTTGCTGCCTTCGATATTGCATGAACCAAGCATTTGACGCAGATACCAGCGGGCACGTGTTTCTCCATCGACCTGTTCTTCCGTAAAGGAATGCGCGCCCGCTGGAAAGTGACCGCAGAAGATAATAATAAATGCCCATATGTTGCGCATCACGCTGGCAATAGCATTGGCACCTGCTACCAAGGCGAAAACCATTAGCGGCGAAAACGGCACATAGAATGAAATCGGAATAGCAACCAGCGCCGCAGCCAACGGCCACGCGATGTAATCCTTGGCCACTTGGCGCCACACTTTGTAGCCAATACGTTTTAACAGGGGCTTTAGCTCAGCCAACGTCTTTTTACCTTTAAGATGATCGTCGATCCCTTGCTCATGAAGGGCAACGCCTTCTTCGAATAACAACATCAGCAGAATAAAATAAAAGGGTTGAAGCAGGAACGCTGGCTTCCATGGCTGAAGAGGCGTGACACGCATAATGCCGTAACCGACATCGAGATCTTTCTCAATCACGTTCGTCCAAGTGTGGTGGACAACATTATGTGAATGCATCCAGCGATCAGACGGGCTCATCGTATCCCATTCCCAGGTATTAGACTGAATTTCCGGATCCTTCATCCAATCCCACTGGGCGTGCAATACATTGTGAGCAACCTCCATGTTTTCCAAAATTTTAGCGATGCCCAGCATAAACGTACCGAACCCGATAACGCTCAAGAAAACGCCCCAACTTGCCAACGGGTGTCCCCATGCCGGCAGAAAAAACAACGCACCGTAAATAATGATACGGCCCGTAACCGCCATGATGCGCTGCGTCTTGATCACTTTAAGAATGTAGGCGCGATCTCGATCCCCACGGGAGTCGAACACTTCATCGCGAATAGCGTCGAGCTCCGCTCCGAACTCTTCGATCTGATCATCGGTCAGGTCAACGGGTAAGCGATGGGTTTTCATATTGTGTTCCTCACAGATCCAGTTCGCAGTCACCAGCGGCTGCGCAGATACAGGTCTGCACAATGCTGCCAACTTCGTTTAGAAGTTTGCCAGTACGCAAATCTCGCACGCAGCCGGACACTAAAGTGGTGTTGCACGTGTGGCAGATACCCATGCGGCAGCCGTGCGGTGGATTCATACCCGCCTCTTCCGCAACGCGCAGTAGAGGCGTTTCTTTGTCGCCCTCTGCATCGACGCCACTGCGCGCAAAACGCACTCGCCCGCCGATCGCATCGGTAGGAATCTCAGTGAAAGGCGCGCGAAAACGTTCGATGTGCAATTGACGGCTGCAACCTGCATCGTCAAAACACTTTTCAATCGCAGCAAGTAGAGACGGTGGCCCACATGCATAGACATCGCGCTCTTTCCAGTCCGGGCAAAGCGCACTCATTTGTGTCTCTGAAAAATGCGCACTGCCCTGCACGCCTTGTTCGCGGGTATAAATCCGGTGCAGGTGGTAGCGCGAATGTTGCTGCGCCATCTCTTTAAGATCTTTGCCAAGCACCACATCAAACTCATGTGGTGCATAGTGGATATGATGAGTATCTGCCAGTCGACCCTGCGCAATCAGGCTCCGCATCATGCTTGCCGCAGGAGTAATACCACTACCCGCCGTGATAAAAAGCGGTAGCACCGGTTGCGCATCTGGCAAATAAAACTCTCCCTGCGGCAACCCGATAGGCAAGTAATCGCCAACTTTTATATTGCGCACAATATGGTGCGAGATAGTGCCTTCATCAATCGCTTTAACCGTAATCGTGAAACACCCATCATCACGCTCTGGCGGTGATGAAATTGTGTACGTACGCGTGTATTGCTTGCCTCCGACCGGAATACCCAAACGCACATGCTGACCCGCTCGATGCCCGCGCCAGTTTAACCCCGGCCGAAGCGTAAGAGTCCGTGAGTCCTTGGTTTCATCCCACACATTAACGACGCGTGCTTGTAACTTATGCGTTGTCCAAAGTGGGTTAACGAGCTCAAGATAATGTGACGTTCTGAGAGGCCAAGCAAAATAATCGGTGATCGCACTCATGCGCGACCATATGGACTTAGAGTGAACGGACTTTCGCGGCGTTTCCTGGAGCATCGTTGGCCCTCGTAGATTTATATTTATTATGAGGATGCAAGCCGTCACGGGTGCTGAGCGGCTTGGCTCAGAGTAGCGATGAAAAGACAACGAGAGCAAGTGAATTTCTATTGTGCATCTGTAACGACGTATGGATGGATAATTTCAGCCAAAGGTCACGTAAACCAACAGGAGTGGGAGCACGTGATCTGCCAAGAGCTTTCCGTCTCTTCGCGAGAGAAAATGTCATTTATATCGAGATTGAATTATTTCAGAATTACTCTCCCATTATCCCCTTATAGCCATAACCTAGACCTCATAGCGCTACAGCCATCCACCCAGCGTTCTTTTCCTGCAACCCAAAGCGCCCCTAACAACACACTTTAAAACGCGCTTTTGCCTCAACTTGAAGACCGATAATAGCGACTCCCCAAAGGGCAAATGTTTTTAAGCGGCCACCATGGTGCACAAAACAGTACGTACGTATCACTTTTGCCATTCACCGGCATATTTTCCACCCATCGAATAGCTATTCCCGCAATCGCTTGACTGATGTAGCTTTAATATCAACGCCTTTGCGCACTTCATGCCAATGGGTCGAACCACCAATCACTCCCTGCGAACCGGTCAAGGAATAAGAATGGCGCAGCAGCAAGCAGAATTACCCGAAGAGACACTCACCAATACAGATAACAATCGGCCTGCGTGGTTTTCAAACCCGATGGACTGGCGCCCAATTGATCGCTTTATTCTACTGGGAAGCCTGGTGTTACTGGCGCCAGGAATGTTTGGCATAGGGCTAATCGGCACCCTCGTGATGGCTCCAGAGTTCGTCGCCCTATCTGTCGCCTACCCCCTAGTCGGGCTCTATCTATTTCATATTGCCATATTGCTGGGCTACATTTTTGTTGCGGTAAAACGACGGCGCGCACAAAACGACTGGCCAGCGTTTGAAAATGTCATTATTGGCGGTTTTATTCTCGACGTCATGGTAAGCAGTTATCTAACCGGCTCTCACTTCACAGAAGGACTTCTGCTGCTATTTCTGGGTGTCAACATCACCTCCACACTCGCGCGCATTGAAAAAATTCGCTTTTCATATTGGTTTGTCATCGTCGCCTTGATGGTCATGGCAATAGCCGATTTTAGCGGATACTTTAAAGCAGCGCCGTTAATGGAACGCTCGCTTTTTCATCCAGACGGCTCTCCCGTTCTTGGCTGGCTAATTGTCCAAGTCACCACCGCCACTACGCTTTCGGCGATCATCTATCTCTGTATTCTTGCCGTAAGCCGCTGGGTAGAAAGGGAAAACCTATACCGCGAAATGTCCACCATTGATGGGCTCACTCGCCTAACAAACCGTCGTTCTTTTATTGAACGAGGACAAAATGAACTGGCGCGAGTGCAGCGCCGAACTGCAGAAACCAGCTCGGCGCTAGCGTGCATCATGATCGATCTAGATCATTTCAAACGCATCAACGACACCTGGGGACATCACGCTGGTGACGCCGTACTGGTGGCGGCGTCAGAAATCATGATGGAAAATGCACGCCGCTATGACGAAGTGGGTCGCTACGGCGGCGAAGAATTTGCCATCTTGCTACCCAGCGTCACGATTGAAGTGGCGACAACTATCGCCGAACGTTTACGCAAAAAAATATGCGAAGCCGTAGTGGAAACGGACGGGCATCGTATCACCATTACTGCTAGCCTCGGCGTCGCATGCTATCCAGGCCCTGGCATCAATGATTTGAATGACTTACTTAAAGCGGCAGATCGTGCCCTGTACAATGCGAAGGAAAGCGGACGAAATCGTGTTGTTATTGCGACAACATCTACTGATGTAGATACCGTAGCCAACACGCTCTCCGACAGTTCGTCGTAACACGCACCAACCACGCTGAACTCAGCTGAATCAACAAGCACGTTAAGCCAAGCGCTCCGCCAGTGCAGCAACGCTGAACACCTTATTATGACTAATTACCTGCAACGTCAACGTGCTGCACTACATCAACGTGAAAACCAGCGGGATCTGTTACGATAAAATGTATTTGCCCCCAAACCTCTTCCTTTAAGTCCATGGCGATATTCAGATTAAGATTTTTGGCTTCTGCATACGCTTCCGCCGCATTTTTCACCTCCATCGAAATAACGTAACCGTCTGCGGCCATAATAGGATGCAGAAAGTCAGGCTGAGTAACATGATTAGGCAATAAAAATCCAAGCTGAACTCCTGTACTCGGTGACAATAGATGTAAATAAAAGCTGGGATCGTAAAATACCGCGTTAAAACCGAAAACAGTTTCATAAAATTGCTTCACCGCCGCTAGGTTCTGCGTCACCATCACGGGAAACATTGCTTGAATTTCTATCATTAGATCACCTCCAACTCGTGGCCAATTCCGTAGAGCCCATTATTTGGCCTTAGCTCAACTTATTATTGTACAAAACGGACAAGCGTCTAAATTCGCTAGGCGTCAATCCAGAAAGACTCTTAAACTCTCGAATAAAATGCGGTTGATCATAGTAGCAACCCGTCCAAGCTGCTTTATCGCCGGCCGCACTCATGATTTTGAGGGCGCGCTGAAACCTCATAACTTTTGAAAATTCGGTTGGCGAAAGCCCTAAATGCAAATGTGCTAACCGCCGAAGTTGCCGAGAAGACAGACCAAATTCAGCGCATTGCTTATCAGCTAAACTAATATTGGAGGAGATATTATTCTGGCAATATCGAATAAAGCGCACCAGTCGTGGATCAAGACTGGGATGCTTGACTGTATCGAGCAGTAACGTTGTTAAGTGTTTGCAGCGAGCCGTAAATTGATGGGGTCGACAGAGAGACTCGTATACGGCATGTAAAATATGATCCGGCAGTAGCTCTAGCGCTGGGATATCAGCGCCTCTAGCGCCCCACTCGCCCAGTGGAGCCGAAATCAAACCGTGATGCCCCAGCAAACGAAATCGAATACCGAAGTACGAAGCGGGACCGGTCAGCTCAAAGACAATGGAGGAAGAAAACGGCGTAACAACAAAAGCATCTTCAGGGCAGTTCAAATTGATGATCAAATCAACGCTGTTGTCCGGCACACTACGATAGGAATATTGGCCCTCGGGTATATTGAGCTGCCAGAAACTCTGCACCCAATGACTTAAAGGCAACGGCGGCAAGAAACATAGATAGCCATTTTCTTGCAATACGCGGCCTTGGCAAGGCTCGTAGTCTATGTCCAGAAACATAATTGATAACACGATTATAGTAAGATTCGGTTTAGATTAATCTAACACTTTATTCAGTCCACGCACCCTAAACTTTACTTAGCTTCTCCAACAAGGCCGACAACTGTTGCTGCTCGGCGCCACTCAGATTCTCTTCAAATAATACCTCTATCTGAGCCGCATACACGGGCCACATTTTGGCTAATAGCTTTTTACCTTCATCCGTAATCGCAATTACATTACCGCGGCCGTCAGATTCACATAGATAGCGCTCAGCCAACCCTTCTTGCTGAAGCTTGTCGATACGACGTGAAAGATTGTGTTTCGGCAATAGTAGCTTCTCGCCAAGCTCGAACTGACGCAAGCCGTCGCTACCCGCACGGTGAAGCTCTAACAGGATGTCATACCAACCCAGCATCGGCAGCTGTGCGTGTTTCAAGGCCGCCTCCACCTGATCAGTAAAGCGCTGACTGGTACGCAAGAGTTGCGCCCAGGTGCTGATCGCCAATTTGGAAGGTTTCGTTGTCATTTCAATACTCTAAAATTATTTAGTTGCAAATGCAACGTTATGAGCCCATCATTTTAGTTGCATATGCAACAAGATCGAAAGATCACGATAACGAAACGCTCAATAACGAAGGAAAAGATTATGAAACTCAAGACCATTACTCGCGAACAACTCAAGGCCCGTATCGACAATGGTAGCCCAACCATATTGGTCGAGGCGCTGCCTGCCCGCTACTATGATCAGGCACACTTGCCCGGCGCCATCAATATTCCGCACGACGACATTCGTGCTGTCGCTTTAACACGACTCCCCGATAAAGCTGCAACGATTGTGGTCTATTGCGCCAGTACGCCTTGTCAGAATTCTAGGCAGGCTCTCATCACGCTGACACAGATGGGATATGAAGATGCTTACGAATATGTGGAAGGTAAAGCGGACTGGGAGGAAGCAGGCTACCCGTTAGAAAGTAGCGTGGGCGCTACGGCATAAGAAAACTGATGTCTTTTCTGTACTGATCACGCAGGCGGTCTGATCAACCCTCTGCGTGTATTCAATTATGGCCCTTCACTCAACCCCACAACCAACGACATTTTGGCACTAATTACCCGCCGCAATATGCGATAGTCTGGCCAAGCATGGCGCTTGCTTGCGCCCTCAGAACTGAATCGTTAAATAACAACAATAGGACGCACCCCATGAATTTTGAGGAATATCGCAGCCACGACGCGACAGGTTTAGCCGAACTCGTTGCTAAAAGGGACGTGACCGCCGCGGAACTATTGGAAATTGCGATATCCCGTGCCGAACAGGTGAACGGCGACGTGAATGGCCTCATTATTCCGCTCTATGAACAAGCCCGTCAGCGTGCCAGCGGCCCATTAGAAGGCCCGTTCGCGGGTGTACCGATGTTAGTGAAAGACCTTTTTCAAGAAATCGGCGGCGCCCCCCATTACATGGGCAACAAGGCGCTGCGCGCGCAAAACAATCTCGCCGACGCCGATTCAACCTTGGTGGCACGCTGGAAAGCGGCAGGCCTCGTGCCGTTTGGCCGCACCAATACGCCCGAGTTTGGCGCCAAAGGCATCACTGAGCCGGAATCGTTTGGTCCCGCCCGTAACCCGTGGAATACCGAACACACACCGGGCGGCTCATCTGGCGGTTCAGCCGCCATGGTCGCATCAGGCGTCGTGCCGGTTGCGGGCGCAAATGACGGCGGTGGCAGTATTCGTATCCCAGCGGCGTGCTGCGGTTTATTCGGATTAAAACCCGGCCGTGGCCGTACTCCTTGGGGGCCAGAGTTTACCGAGGCGATGCACGGCATTGCGGTAAACCATGTGCTCACGCGCTCAGTGCGCGATAGCGCCTTGTTACTTGATGCAACGCACGGCGATGAACGCGGTAGCCTGTTCCATATCGCCCCGCCCGCACAAAGCTACCTAGCAGCTATGAACACGCCGCCAAAAAAACTACGCATTGGGTTCTCAACACGCTCACCGCTTGGCACAGCGGTGGATCCCGAAGCCGTGCGAGCGGTAGAAAAAACCATCGTGCTGCTGAAAGATTTAGGTCACGAAGTGGAAGAAGCGGAGCCGCAAGTGGATGGTCGGCAAATGTGTTTTGATTGGCTCACCGTTTGGTTTGGTCAATGCGCTGCAACCGTCGCTTCAGTACGCGAGAAAACCGGCTGCGGTAACGACGGCTTTGAATTGGACACGCTAGCTATGGCCGCTTTTGGTCGCACCGTTAGCGCAGAGCAATACGCTATCTGCCAAGGTCGCTGGCAGCATTCCATGATCGCGCTTGATACCTTCTTACAAGGCTATGATTTTTTATTGACGCCAACGCTGGCAACGCCACCGCAAAAAATTGGTGCTCTGGATACTCCGCTCTGGCAGCAGCACGCAATGAAAGTCATCCTTGCTTTACGTGGCGAAAAACTGGTGATGAAAAGTGGCATGATCGAAGAAGCTGCTATTGAAAACCTCCGCCATACACCGTTCACGCAGTACGCCAATATCACCGGCGTACCTGCTATGTCGGTGCCGTTGCATTGGTGTGACAGTTCATCAGGTAATGGTTTGCCAATGGGCGTGCAATTTGTTGGCGGGCATGGCGACGAAGGCAAGCTGTTATCATTGGCCGCGCAACTAGAGCAAAGCGCGCCCTGGTTTCACCGCACGCCGCCGGAAGGGATTGCCTAGTGTCGTCTGCGAGGTATGCGAGAAAAAGTCTAACTCACTTGTGGGAGCCTGTTTGCAGGCGATCGGATAGGCAGCTTGGACAGTCAAGAGTAGCGCCTCGACTCGGCGCTGTTCGCTTGCAAGTAAGCTCCTACAAGGGTGATCCGCGCATGAAGGGGTGCGTTTCTTCGACGACTATTTCTTTCACTCCGCAACAGCTCTAACTAGGCGCCCTCATGACACGCATTGCCCTTTTTGCCGATGTGCAAAACATCTACTACACCACGCGTCAGGCCTACGGCCGCCAGTTTAATTACCGCGCATTGTGGCAACAAGTGAGCGAGCAAGGCGACATTGTTGTTGCGAACGCCTACGCCACCGAACGCGGCGATGATGGGCAAATAAAGTTCCAAGAGGCGCTCAGGCACATTGGCTTCACGGTTAAATTAAAGCCCTATATTCAACGCAGCGATGGCTCCAGCAAAGGCGATTGGGATGTCGGCATTGCGGTTGATGTCATGTCCGTTGCCGCCGACGTAGACAAGATCGTGCTGCTGTCTGGCGATGGCGACTTTGATGTGCTACTCAGTAAAATTATTGACGTGTACGACGTCCGCGCAGAGGTTTATGGGGTGCCCGTGCTCACCGCAAAATCGTTAATGGATGCTGCCAGTCAATTCCATTCTATCGACGCGGCGCTTCTGCTGTAGAGAGCCAAACATTGCGAGGTGCGACTCACCTCAACCCGCCCGCGCATCCACCGGCACGGATGCGCTATACTTTCCTAAATCGTATGTTCCAGTCCGTACGTCTCACTATTAGCCACTGATTACCCTATGAGCGCTCGACCACCAAAATATCTCAATGGTTACCCTGCGGAGCTGCAGCAGCAAGCGCTCACGCTACTACAAGATAATAAGATCGGTGAGTTTTTAAAGAAGCGCCACCCTACCGCACATACGTTATCGTCTGCCAATGCGCTGTATGACTACACCTTAGATATTAAAAATACGTTTTTGCGCTCATCGCCGCCGATCAGCAAGGTGATTTACGACGATAAAATTCATGTCATTAATCAGGCGCTCGGATTGCATACGTTTGTAAGCCGAGTACAAGGCAACAAGCTCAAAGCGAAAAAGGAAATTCGCATCTCAACGCTATTTCGCAACACACCCGAAGCCTTTCTACGCATGATCGTCGTCCACGAACTGGCGCACCTGCGCGAAAAAGACCACAACAAGGCATTCTATAAGCTCTGTCAGCATATGGAGCCGAGCTATCACCAGCTTGAGTTTGAAGTGCGTCTATACCTGTACCATCGTGATCAATATGGCGATCTCTGGTAACGCAGCACCTTATACTTGTCTATTTTTCGCACAAACTCATCCAACAATTTAGCCGTACATCCCGCCGAAAAAACCCGATAAAACACGCTTGGCAGCGCAGCGTTTTCACGTACACTGAAAGGACAACTACATTCAGGGATACGCTATGCCGTTTAACACCGAGATAACCGAAGAGCTCAATATTCTCGCTCGTTACACCCTAGAAACAACGCAAGAGGGACTGAAGATTCACTCAAACGCAGAGCCCAGCGTGATTGCCGCGGCACAGCGTTTATTTGATAAAGGATTAATCTCTCAGCCAGACGGCGGCTACCTTACCGACCTAGGCCGCAAAGCGACCGAGCATGCTCAGGATTTATTGTCGATTGTTGCAGCCTAGCGCTTAGTTGCACGCCAGAACTGAACACCGAGGTGCGGTCAAGCACCTCCTCACATCGCTTAAACGCTTTCATGATAGAGCGCCTTTAAGCGATGCCTTTAATCCTCCGCATTCAGGATTCTCTGCATTTCTTCATCTACGGGCATGCGTTTAAACATGCTGATATTTGAGCCGCCGGTATTGCCTGTCGGCACAACACCCACTGCTGATCCCACCCCACCCAACAGCATACGAACCATCTGCCCGAGAACGGCCTGAGCATTTTTGCGTCGCCACTCAACGCGCGACAAATGCCAATGCGAGACAATATGCGGCCACACATAAGCCTGCCCGATAAGATGCGCTCGCTCTAGGTGATAGGTGGCCGCATCAAGATCGCGCTGCGCCATGTGTGCCCTGGCTAACGCCAGCTCTACTGCAAATGCTTTTCGATTGAACCGCTTCATAGACAACCTCAACACTGCATAAACGAACTACAGCAGATTAGTAGCGATGGGCAACCCCAAGGTCAACACTCGAAATGAGGATTAGAACGGGCAGGCACACTCACCCACTATGCGATTTCCCGTAACGGGATGATCGAACGCTAGCGTGGCAGCGTGTAACAACAACCGGTCGGCCGCCGCAAACGTTTCGTCATCGCCGTATAAATCACAGCCGAGAATAGCGTGACCAATGGCCTGACTATGAATACGCAACTGATGCGTGCGGCCTGTTTGCGGAGAAAATAACACCCGTGTTCTTTGTGGACTTTGCAAGCGTTCGAGCACCTGATACGCACTGCTCGCCGCTTTGCCGGTCTGCTGGCAGACCTTTACGCGAGGGAAGTTCGGTGGATCTTTGGCAATGGGCGCGGAGATAACGCCGGTGTCGTCAAGCAGATCGCCGTCTAACATCGCGATATAGGTTTTGCTAATCGTGCGCCGCTGAAACTGCTTGGTAAGCGTGGCGTTAACCGTCTTGTTCAGCGCCACCACCATAATGCCCGAGGTACCGAAATCGAGCCGATGCACCATCGTTGCCGAGGGATACCTCTGCTCCAGACGATAATGCACTGAGTCTTTATTGAGAGGATTTTTGCCGGACAAACTCAGCAGACCGCTGGGCTTATTAATCAATAACAGCGATTCATCTTCAAACAAAATCTCGATATCTTCATGGCAAATAGGCGCGATAAAGGTATCGGTTACCGGAGCGAGTGGCTTAACGATTGACTTAACGGCTTGCTCAACAATAGGTGCAGCGTCAGACGTGGCCATTAAACGAGCCACGCCCGTCGCACGTCGACGCCTGCTGTAATCTTTGTCTTGAGTTCAACTTTGACGCAAATCACCACATTAGGTCATCAGGAATTTGATACGCCGCATACGGATCGTCTTCGTCTACTTCGTCAACCGATCCGGTGTTTAGCGTCACCACCAAACTTTCGTCGCGCTGGGCGATCTTTTCGGCAATCACTCTTGGCAGCACGAAGTAACTTGGGTCTTGTACATTCGGCAACTTCACAATCGCGACCACGCCGCGCACCAACTGCGAATGCTGTAATGCGTTCACGTAGATTTTTTTAATCTTGGTCGCGTCGGTGAACTGATACGCCATTTGGCCGCCGTCGATCGAAATCTGATGAGTCTGAATCAGCTGGGTAATCTGAGCGGCCAGCGCTTTCTGTGCAGCCACTTCATTCTTCTTCTGGTTCAGCTCTTTGTCACGCAGAGTCTTTTCTTCACGGGCTTGCTGCGCCAACCGCTTAGCCTCTTCCGCTTCTGGCGTGGTCTTTACCCGCTGAACATTCTGCGCGTTACGCAAAGCTTTCGCCTTGTTGCGCTTTACCAAACCCGCACCGAGCAACTGTTCCTGAAGAGACTTTGTCATCTTGTGTGTACACCTTTATCTGTGAAGCGCGCTTAGCGCTCCTGCATCTGTCAGGGTTATTGCGATCTGTTGGCCATGATAGCAAAGATGGGGGGATGAGCTAAGGGGGGATGGCTTTTGGTTTAGGTGGCGTCGGGTTTGCAAGCGAGGCGCTTCGTTGGGAGTCCCATCGCCTGCAAGCAGCCTCCCACAAGAGCCTATCGGAGCAGCACCTTCGAGACCTGATTACAGGGGTGGACTTTGTTGGGGCTTCGCTTGCAGGGCAAGCTCCTACAAAGACTGAACCTAACTGCTTCCTTGTGGGAGGCTGCTTGCTGCCTCCCACAAAAACCGATCTGAGCAGCACCTTCGAGGTCTGATTGTAGCGGTGGACTTTGTTGGGGGCTTCGCTTGCAGGGCAAGCTCCTACAAAAACTGAATCTAACTGGTGCCTTGTGGGAGGCTGCTTGCAGGCGAATTCTTTGATTCTGGCTGGCCGCAGTAGGAGGCTGGGTTGGAGTGTTTATTGATTCGCTGGGTCGGTTAACGAGGTCACTTCTTCAGGGCTGAGAGTGCGGCTTTCGCCTAGGGATAGGGTGTTATCGAGAACTAGGTTGCCGATCGCTGTGCGGTGTAGGGTCAGTACGGTGTTATCAAAGCGGCCAAACATGCGCTTAATCTGATGGTAACGCCCTTCGCACAAGATAACTTCGGCGCTAAAGTCGTCGAGAATAATCAGTTCAACCGGCCGCGTGGTAATCCCTTCGTAGGCAAAGTGCATGCCTTCAGCAAACGCGTCGATATAGGTTTGGGTTAATGGCTTATCCACCGTCACGCGATAGCGCTTACGAATATTATTGTCGGGCAAACTGAGATTGCGCGACCAACGTCCATCGTTGGTCAGTAACAACAGGCCGGTGGAATTGAAATCAAGGCGTCCGGCTATATGCAGGTCATCGGCGTATTCATGTTCAAGTAAATCCACCACGGTTTTGTGCCGCGGGTCCTTCGTGGCACTGACCACACCCTGCGGTTTGTTCAACATGATATAGCACGGAGCGTGCTGCTGAAGAATACGGTCATCGAGTTCAATGTGGCTGAACTGGGTAATCATCTGATCGGCATCACGAACCACCACCGCATCAACGCGCACGCGACCGCTGGCAAGCAACGGTTTAATCGCTTTGCGTTGAAGCGCGAGGTGTTTACTTAAAAAGCGATCTAGACGTGCCTGCATGCATATCTCTTGTTAAAGACGACAGTTGGCATCTCGCTTATCACCTTAGCGGAGCGCCAAGACAATAAGCGAGACACAAACCCTCAACTACATTCCCTGCGCGATTTTCGCTTTGCGGATCAGCTGAACCAGCTCGGTGCGGTAGCCATACAAGTCTTCGCCTTTGTTGGCTTGGGCCAACGCTAAGGCGTCATCGTAATCCCAGTCGCCGGTGTATTTTCCGCCCCGTAATAGCTGGGAGAAACCGGCTACGGCGGTGCCAAACTGTGTTTCACGGCTTACCCAAGGCGCGACCTTACTCTTTTCGTTCACGGTGTTGTGAGCGGGCACAGGCTGGTCGATCAATTTCGACTTACTCTCGCCCGGCAACTTATAGCGCAGTTTTACGAAAGCATATTCGTCGCTTTGATTAGCCTCGGCAGCAGAGGCTTTCGCGTAGCGCGATGGATCAATCAACGTATCCGCACCAACTGGAGTGAACTCGTAGATCGCCGTGACCGTATGACCAGCACCAATATCGCCCGCATCAACCGCATCATTATTAAAATCTTCTTGTGCCAACGCCCGTGTTTCGTATCCGATCAGGCGGTACTCAGCGACCGTATTGGGATTAAACTCCACCTGAATTTTGACGTCTTGGGCAATCGGGAACAGTGACGAAGTCGCTTCAGTGACCAGCACTTTTTGCGCTTCACTTAAGGTATCGATATACGCGGCGATACCGTTACCGTTCTGGGCCAGTTCTTGCATCAGGTGATCATGGTAGTTGCCCTGACCAAAACCCAATACCGACAAATAAATGCCCTTCTCGCGCTCGCGCTCAACAAAGCCTTTCAGCTCATCACGATCGCGAATGCCAACATTAAAATCGCCGTCAGTGGCAAGCACCACGCGGTTCACCGCATTTTTATCAAAATTGGCACTGGCCAACTGATAGGCTAACGCAATGCCTTCACCACCCGCCGTTGAACCGCCAGCAGACAGTTGATTAAGCGCCTGCATGATTTTCTGTTTTTGGTTGGCCGGTGTTGGCTCCAATACCGTTCCTGCCGCACCGGCATAGACCGCAATCGCTACCGAATCGTTTTCATCTAACTGACCCAATAGTAATTCCAGCGATTGCTTCACCAGCGGCAATTTATCCGGGCTGTTCATGCTGCCGGATACATCTAACAAGAACACCAAGTTGGTATTGGGCTGTTCAGTCGCCGCTATCTCATACCCTTTGATGCCGATGTGCATAAGCTTGTTGCCCGCCTTCCACGGGGAATCACTGACCACCACATTGGTAGAAAATGGCTCCGCTTTACTGGCAGGCAAGGGGTAGGCGTAATCGAAATAGTTGAGCATTTCTTCGCTACGCACCGCGTCTTTTTGCGGCAGTACGCCCTGATTCAGCTGACGCCGAACAAAACTATACGACGCAGTATCAACGTCTGTAGAAAACGTCGACACGGGCTCATCGGCAACGCGCTTAACGGGATTGTCTTCCACGTGCTCGAAGTCATCACGGCCCACATCTTGATAGCCTTGTGGTGCAATCACATCTGCCGACGAAATACGTGACGGTGTCGCAACGGGCGCCGATGCAGGCACGTAACCGGACGCCATACTGTCTGCGCTAAGCTTGCTCAACGCACGGGAGCGTTTACTTTCGTGCTGCGCCACTTCCTCCGCCATACGCCGCTCAAGCGCGGGCGCCATCAACGTTTGAGAAACCGCTTCGTCTTTTTTTGCCGAGGCTTGCGGATGTGCAGCTGCCATCTCTTGTTCTAGCGGCTTTTCCTTGCGCGCAGGTGCTTGGCTGGAAATCTCATCAATACGTGCAACGCCGTCTCGTTCCGTCATTTCAGTCGTCGGCGCCGTTAAGCCTAGCTGGCCTGGGTACTGCTGACTGACCACCACGGATATCACCAGCACGCTGGCAGCGGCCACGCCGCTATAAAGCCAAGGGTTCGCTTGATTGATCTTCGCTGCGTTTTTTCCGGCTTTGTTTTTCCCAGTATTGTTTTTCATCGCTCGTCGTCCAGAGTTGTGGGTATTACTCCTTTGACGGACGCGATGGAAGAATCCTTGGTGAACAGATGAAATTAATCTCTTTTCCGGCGCTTCTTTTGATTCAGACACCGCTTCAGCGCCCGGCGCGGCGGCCTGGATTGAACCCAAACTCTCCTCAAAACGCTCATCAAACGCCTGCATAGCGGCGCTCAGCGCCGCTGCTTTCGCTTTCGCGTCCGGCTTCATTTGCGCCGCCTGACGCAGCGCCTCTTCGACAGCGCTTTGCTTCTCGTCTAGATGCTTATCATCATGGTCGCTCATCGCTCACCTCCGCTCTCAGCGCGCCAGGTCTTCAATCTCTTCCGTACCTCATGGATTCGCCACGACACCGTACTTTCCTTCACGTCTAACACTTCGGCGGCCTCGCGGTGATTTAACCCTTCTCCAAACACCAGCAACAACGTTTCTCTAAAGCCCTCACCCAACGACGCCACCCATAGCAATAACGTCTCCAGATAAATTGCCACATCGGTTTTATCTTCCATGGCAATCGTCAGCAGAATATCCGTGCTGTCTGCGCCCTGCGGCTGCACCCGCTGACGCTGATGCCGCGCCTGAGACTGCTGCCAATCTTTCGCACAATTAATCACCAGCCGATACAGCCAGGTGCGAAACGCCGATTCAAACCGAAACTGACCAATGCTCTGCGCCAACTTAATACTGGCCTGTTGAGCAATATCTTCCGCATCCTCGCGCACCCCACACCACTGCATCGCGATACGAAACATAACGTCGTATTCACGCTCAATCAGCGTCGAGAACGCCTCACGCTGGCCAGCTTGCGCCGCCTCAATGAGCAACCTGTCGGTCATAACGGAAGGAGTCCTAACATCGGTTTAACGGTTAGACGAAGAGAACAGCGAAATCCTTGGTGGGTCACTGCAATCGTGTGGATGTGCTACAGGATATGAAACGGGAGCGGTGACGTATAGAGGGGGAATGTCGCTGTCAAGATGGGAAGACCCAAGGATGGGCCACGCAAGCCGACCAAGGCTGCCCCGACCATTAATAGATAATCCAACCCTCGTCTCGTACACTGCCCAAGTCGAGCCGCGAGTTGCATATTCGGTTTTCCTTACGATGCAACCCAACGACGCGGCCACGTTTCTAATGACAGGGAAGCTATATCGATGCAGGAGGAAAAACACACACGGGAAAGTCTTTTCATTACTTTGGGCTACATTTCGCCGCTCTTTCAGTGTGTGCGTGATCATGACAAGCCGTTGGAGCCATTATTGAGTCTCTTAGGTCTGGCAGAAGATGACCTGAGCTGTAGTGACATTAGACTTCCCGACTCGGTGATCAACGAGCTCCATATCTGTGCAGCCCGCTTATGCCAAGACCACAATATTGGCTTACATGCCGGCCAACGCATGGGCCTCAACAACATCGGTATTATCGGGCACCTAATGCTGACCTGCACCAAGACCAGCCAAATTTTGAACCTGCATTCGCGCTATCAAACTCTGATTGGTAACGGTGCCATGTCAGAGTACACCGTCGACTTGGATTCTGTTTGCCTACACTTCCGTCGCGCAGAGGGCGCTAAGCCCTATCAACGCCACGTCTATGAATTTAGCTTGGCTGGATGGATGAGTTTGATAACGCTGATCGCCGGACAAACCATCAAGCCGGATCTTATTGAATTCCCCTGCGAGCCACCCGAAGATCTAAGCGAGCAGCTGGCTTTCTTTGCGTGTGAGCTAAAATATTTTTCCGGCAACGAAATGCGCATCCACTTTTCTCGCCATCACCTGGAGCGTGCCTTGTTGGCCGGCGACAGCAGCCTGCGCGAATCGCTGGAAATTGCCGCTAGGCAACGGCTGATAGAACTACAGGGAAGCTACTCGAACGATTCTGATTCTCTCTTAAGCCGGGCGACTCATTTTATTCGCGAGGCGCTGATCCACGGGCCACCGAGTATCGAGGTGGCAGCCGAGCATCTGGACACTTCAGTGCGCACCCTGCAACGGCAACTCAGTGCCGAGGCGTTGACCTATAAAACATTGGTCGATAAGGCCCGGCGGGAACTCTGCGGACGCTATATTCTAAATAATAACCTGAGCCTGATCGACGTATCATTGATGCTCGGCTTTTCCGAACAGAGCAGTTTTCAGCGAGCCTTCAAACGCTGGTTTGAAATAACCCCAGGTGAATACCGCCGCGAGCGAGTGTTCAGCTAATAGACCAATAGCCGCAGATCTACGCAGTCCGCCATCACTGTCGCTCAAACCACTGCGATAAATAGCCCGCCCAAATTCGTCGACATTAACGCTCTCTCAAGGCCAACGGCAGACCTCCACGCTAGCCCCACCTTAAAATACTAGATCGCTAATGCTGGTCTAGGCCATATCTGTTCCGCCAGCAATGATTCGCGGAAGTGGTTGGCGGCAAATGTTAATGCGTGGCGCGCAGCGCCAATCTCAGAGTTTGATTTTCTGCAACCATAGGCAGACTTCATCGATTCAGGGGTTCTCCAAATGAAAAGCTTCAAAGATAAAGTGGCCATCGTGACGGGCGGTGGCGGCTCAGGCATCGGCAATGCGCTGGTCAATGCACTGGCGCGAGAAGGCGCTCAGTTAGCGTTTTGCGACATCACCAATTTGCAAAAAACTGAACAGGAGCTCCAAACCCTTGGCACGCCGTTTTATAGCGAGAACGTCAACATGGGTGACAAGGAAGCCATCAACCGCTTTATTGACAACGTCATCGACCGGTTCGGGCGAATTGACATTCTCATTAACAATGCTGGCATTGCCTTGGGTGACCTGACCTTTAATGAGGTCACTGAGGCTGATTTCGAAAAGATTACCAATATCAATTACTGGGGTGTAGTGCACACCACCATGCGTTGCTATTCACACATGTTAAAGAGCGATCAAGCCGCGATTGCCAATATCTCCAGCACTCAGGGCATTCTGGCCTTGCCGTACCTGATTCCCTACTGCACGACCAAATTTGCAGTGCGCGGCTTTACCGACAGCCTGCGTGCGGAAGTCACGATACGTGGAATAAAAAACCTAACAGTGCACACCGTACACCCTGGTGCGGTAGCAACGAATATCACGTTAAACGCTGATTATCACAATACAAGCACCAAGAAATTTCATGAAGAACTGCAGCGCGGCACACCACCTGAAAAAGCCGCTGAAATCATTCTGAATGGCATTCGCAACAATCGACACCGGATTAGAATTAATGATGCTTGGGCGCACGATTGGCTCGCCCGCTTGATGCCCTCGTCGTACCTGTGGGCTATACGACTCATTATGAAGCTAAAGAAGGTTGATGTGCGCTAGAGGCAGGCGCTTGATGTCAATCGAATGGCGCCTAAGAGCAATATCTGTTCGCTATATATACAGAGTATATCGGCATTAAATGCAGAGATAAGGGACACATGATGAATGTATATACCGCAGTAATTATAGGCAGCGGGTTCGGTGGTCAGTGTGCCGCCATGAAACTCAAAAAAATGGGCATTGAGGATTTCGTGATTCTTGAACGCCGTGACTTTATGGGCGGCACCTGGTGCCAGAACACGTATCCCGGTGCCGCTGTAGATGTGCAGTCCCCGTTGTATTCCATCGAGGCCGAGCCGTATCGCTGGACACAGATGTTCGTCGAACAGGCCGAACTGCAAAAATACACCAACCACGTTATCGATAAGCATGGCCTACGCGACAAAACCCGGACCAATACCAATGTGGATGGGGTTAAATGGCAGGCGGCTAATCAGCAATGGGAAGTTAACACTAACAACGGACAGTTTCGGGCACAGTTTCTAATCAATGCTTCAGGCCCCTTGAGCACCCCTGTCATCCCGAACTTTCCTAGCAAAGACAGTTTCGAGGGCGAGTCTTTCCACACCAATAACTGGAACTGGGATTACAACTATAAGGGTAAACGAGTCGCAGTCATTGGAAGTGGCGCGAGCGCGGCCCAAGCGATCCCCGCCATGGCCGGTGATGTGGCTGAGATGCATGTTTTCCAGCGTACACCGCACTGGGTATTGCCTCGTCATGATCGCAAGTTTTTCAAATTCGAACGCTTCCTGATGAATTTCAAACCACTCTACAAATTGCTTCGCACGCTGATTTACTGGCAACTCGAAAGTCGCGTGATCGGTTTTAAATACTCACAGAAGATGCTGAATATTTTTGCCCAAAAGAAAGCTGAGCGCTTTATCAAAAATAAGATCAGTGATCCTGAGCTGCAGAAAGCACTAAAGCCGGATTACACCATTGGCTGTAAACGCATCATTCTGTCTAGCACGCTGTACCCAGCTTTGGATCAAGATAACGTGCATGTGCACACCAAAGACGATGGCATTGCGCAGATTAATGCCACCGGCATCAAGACCAGCAAGGGTGAGCAAATTGATGTTGACCTGATCGTCTATGCAACCGGCTACTGTGCGACAGATGGCGTCATTTCCTATCCAGTGGAAGGGCGTGATGGCCACACGATCGCGAAGCAGTGGGAAGAATTCCCGCGCGCTTACCTCGGCACCAGTCTGCCAGGATTCCCGAATCTCTTCATCATGACCGGACCCAATACGGGGATCGGCCATACCTCGGCAATTTTTATTATCGAAGCACAACTGAGCTATATCGAAAAAGCGATTCAGCGGGTGCGCGATAGCGGCACAAAAACCATTGAAGTAACAGAGAAAGCTGAAGATGCCTACACCACAATGATCCATTCAGAAATGGTTAAAACAGTGTGGAAATCAGGTGGTTGCACGAGTTGGTATCAAAGCAAGAGCGGCCATGTCATTGCCATGTTCCCGGGCTTTAGCTTTACCTACCGCGCCCTAGCGAAAAATTTTAAACCCGGACATCATTCCTTCGCTTGAACAGCACTGATCAAATAGGAAATACCATGAAAAATTTTAACAACAAGATCGTTGTAATCACAGGCGCTGGATCAGGAATGGGACGCGCCTACGCGGAAGAATTCGGCAAGCTCGGCGCCCGATTGGCGCTGAATGACTACAGTGCAGAGGGCTTAGCAGAAACCGTCGAACTACTGCGCAAGCAGGGTGTAAAAGATATCTATACCGAAGTATTTGATGTTTCTTCCAAGGGGGCAATGTATGCCTTCGCGGGGAATGTGAAAGCCGAGCTGGGTGATGCCCATCTCATTATCAATAATGCCGGCGTGGAAGGCGCGGTTAAGCCGACATGGACCATTGATATCGAGGCCTATGAACGCATGATGGGCGTCAATTTCTGGGGAGTTCTATACGGCACCAAGGCTTTTTTGCCGCAACTAATGGCGAACAATGAAGGCGCTATCGTGAACGTGTCCAGCATCTTTGGCTTGATAGGCACACCGAACAGCTCTGATTACTGCGCGGCCAAGTTTGCAGTGCGTGGATTCACAGAAGCCTTGATGGTAGAGCTAAAAGAAAGCCCCATCGATGCCTACCTTGTACACCCCGGCGGTATTGCGACGAATATCGCCCAGAAGTCTGAAGCTCAGGATTTTGCAAACCGCTATCTGATGACGCCACCGGAAGCGATTGCAAAATTTGTGATCAAAAGCATACGCAAAAGGCGACTGAAGATTGTCTACGGCCATAGCGCTTTGCGTGTATGGATGGCGAGCAACTTCGTACCCTTGAAGTTACTAATTTCCATACTCTGGCGGGAAATGAAATCGGTAACAGACTTGAGCGATTATCCGGCGCGCCGCTAAAGCGTGCCTGTAGACTCTCGTACATTGCAAGTATAGAGCTCTGGTTTACTGGCCGCTTTCATATCGTGACTGTAGAAGAAAGAAATTCACTACAGCGCCCACCGCTTTAGCGATCATGCCCCGTGCCTTCCATATGGCACACATCATGACGCCTCCAACCCAAGCAGCCGCGCATAAAAAGCATCTGCCATTGCGGCGTCCCAATCTTCTCTAGTGCCGAGCATGGCGAAAGCGTTGCGGGCCATTACCTGCATATAGACGGGCATTTCTGAATGGTCGGCGGCGACACAAAACTGGTAGCCGAGAAATTCGATGCTGTGGACGAGACTGCTTAGGGCGACGTCGGTGGGGCGTGGCGCGTCGTGGCTGCTCATCATGGTGGCAATCATTTTCATTATGCGTAGGTTGTGAGCAGTACGATGAGTGCAAACCGGTGAGGTTGTGTCGTGCAGCTCGCGAAAACGCGCTTGCATCAGTGTGCCTTGTGCGCGCCCCCAATTAAGGTAGCCGCTGAGGATCATGGGGAGGTAGTCGTAATAGCGTTTTTGCTCAGTGGTAAAGATTTTGTTCAGTAGGGCTTCGACGTCGTCATTCATGCCAATAACGAGTTGCTCGATCGCTTCGCGCGCGGAGGCAAAGTATTTATAAAAGGTCGGTCGTGATACGCCAGCTTCTTCAAGAATCATTTCCACGGTGGTGTTGTGAATACCCCGCTCGCCATAGACGATTCGCGTTGCGGCAAGCAAACGCTCGCGCGCATCAAACGCTTTGCCCGGCGGGCGGCCTCGCTTACGAGGGACTGAGGTTGTCATGGTTCAAGCACTCCGTATGGCGACCGCAGTTATGCTGCCCCGCCCTATTAATCTGCTGTACTAATCTTGGCGGCTAAACCTCACGCCAATCTGCGGACTAGGCGCTTACCCCTAAACAGTGGCCTTAGAGACCCACGCGCGCGCCACCTGACAGCCTAAACCAACCATCGCCTAACAGGCATGTTAACCACCGCCAGCGGCGTCAGAATTGGCCAAAAGCGCGGAAACTATGCCATATCTACTGAAATAGACCCAATAAGTTCTAACATTTCGCTTTTTCATAATTAATTAATATTAACATTAGTGTTAATTAATTATGGCAGTTCCTTTATGCTCGGCGCAGCACCCTTAGAATCAGATCAATATTCATCCGGTGCGAATGCGCCAAGCTCAGATTCACCTGTTCCGATTCACGTAGTACAGAGGGGCGTACTACCGAAGATAAATATTAGTAGTACCGAAAATCACCATACCGCTGATTGTAGTATCGCGGATTATTGTAGTACCGCCGATTACAGCACCTAACAAAACAACAAATCGCTAATAGGCAGGACGACACCATGACTAAATTACGCTATCACGCTGCACTCGCTTTAATCCTCGGGAGCTCGATCATGAGCCTTTCCAGCCACGCGCAAGCTGGCTGGTTTTCTTCTTTGTTCAAGAAAGACACGTACACCGAAACACGCTACCCCATCGTGTTAGCCCACGGGCTGTTCGGGTTCGATGACATTGCCGGCTACAACTATTGGTATCAAATACCAGAAGAGCTACGCCGCAGTGGCGCAGAGGTTTATGTATCACAAGTTGCCGCCGCCAATAGCAATGAGGTGCGCGGAGAGCAACTGGCTCGTCAAGTGGAAAGCGTTATGGCGGCGACCGGCGCAAGCAAAGTAAATCTGATTGGCCACAGTCAAGGCGGCCCGACTGTTCGTTATGTCGCGTCGGTTTACCCGCACTACATCGCGTCGGCGACCAGCATCGCAGGCCCGCACACCGGCGCCAAAGCTGCCGATGTATTACTCGGTGTGCAGGACGCATCACCACTGACCGCGGATGTGCTTGGCTCCATCGTCAACAGCGCCGTTGGCTTCCTCGATTTAATATCCGGTGGCGGATATGACCAATCATCTCTGGACGCGCTGTATGCGCTGTCCACCAGAGGAAGTGCTGAGTTTAACGCGCTTCATCCTGAGGGCCTGCCGGCAAACTATTGTGATGAAGGTACCGAGCTGGAAAGCAACGGCGTTCGTTACTACTCATGGTCTGGCGCCACGCCAATGACAACGTTGTTAGACCCGTCCGATTTAGGCATGGTCGCGCTTTCTTTACTTTACCAAGGTGAGCCAAACGATGGCCTCGTTTCCAGCTGCTCGAGCCATTTAGGTAAGGTGATCCGTGACAACTACCGCATGAACCACCTTGATGAAGTGAATCAGATTATTGGACTGGTGAGCATATTCGACACCAATCCTAAGTCTGTTTTTAGACAGCATGCTAACCGTCTAAAAGGAAAAGGGCTGTAGTTTTTCGTCTAAAACGAAGCTCCTTGCTTTAATGAAAAGGGCTTTGGATTAACGTTGGTACATGCAATTGTTTGCCTGCCTCGTGCGGGCAAACAATTTCACCAACTACGTCATGCACATCTATCCCACGCACATCCTCGCCATACGTACCCTGCAAAGACGACCATATGCTTCACACCAGCCCGCTTAGCGCCTATTGAGCCAACATCGCCAAGATGTGGCCAAGTCCTCGCAAACGCACCACAATACGCGGCATAATCCATATCTCTGAAACACGCTCATTGCGATGTATGAATAAACACTCACGCACAGGGATGCGGCGAATGCAGTTACCAACATCTATCAAAATAGCAGCTATGATGATGCTGCTATTTCCTTTTACGCCAACTCATGCAGCCAGCCCTAGCGCCTCTGCTCGCACAGCACAAAGTAGTCCTGATGCTCACAATGCCGATGTCGATGCAGAGAGTCATCACGAAGACCAGACGGCTGAACACTGGCGTCAAATAACAGACCGCAACGGCATTCAGGTGTCAGTCAACTACGACGAAAACTCACGGCTCAAGCAGTTTCGCGGCGTAACAGTTATGTCACTAACAGATGAGTACGCGATGCTCGCACTGTATAACGATGTCGAAGCGTTTCCGCGCTGGTTGCACCTGATTTCAGAGGCGTCGTTAATTGAAGAGCACTCCATGATCGATAAGGATTTGCGCTTTTTAATTAAGATGCCTTGGCCAGTGAGTGATCGTGAGGTGTTGCTCAAAGCAACACTGGTACACGTCACACGCGAAGACAATGAATCGGTCACAGCGTACCTCAACGGCACACCGGATTTATTACCGTTAAACGACGACTATATAAGAGTGCCAGAGATAAACGGCCTATTCAGCTTTCAGCGCATCGCGCCTGGGAAAGTAAAGGTGACGTACCAAATTAGTTTGGCACTCGGCGGCTACTTACCCAATTGGCTGGTCAACTTAACTACTCGTGACATTCCCTATTTCACCCTTGAAAAGCTGCGTCGCATAGTGGTGACCGAGCCCTATAAAAATCAGTACTATCCCGAATTAAATCTTTTTGGGCCGGGTCGGCCGGACGATGCGCCAACGATAAAAAGCTGGGTTTATCAGACTGGACTAGATATGCCGGAGAGCGCCCCCGCCACCCACTAAATTTTAGAACAACGCTACCCATAAAAAAGGCCTCTTCCCTATACGGGAGAGGCCTTTTTCTTAGCCGGCGCTTTACGCCAGCCGCTTCGACTTACATCAACTACAGCGCACGTACCCGCAGTGACTTACCCTTTATCTTGCCGTTGCTTAAACGCTCAAGGGCCTTACTGGCAAGGTGGCGATCAACCGCCACGTAAGCGTGAAAATCGGCGATAGAAATTTTGCCAACTTTGTCGCCGGGAATACCGGCTTCACCCGTTAACGCACCGAGGATGTCGCCGGGGCGTAGCTTATCTTTACGGCCCGCGCTGATACATAACGTGACCATAGGGGCTTCTAGTGATTCATCGCTGCGCGGCTTTAAGCTCGACAGTGGATGCCAATTGAGTGGCGCGCCCTGCAGTGCCTCAACAGCCTTGGCCCGACGCATTTCTGGCGGTGCTACCAAGCTAATCGCCATACCCTTTTCACCCGCACGGCCGGTACGACCAACGCGGTGGATATGGGTATCGGCATCTTTAGCCAATTCGACGTTGATCACTAGGTCGAGCGCATCAATATCTAAACCACGCGCAGCCACATCGGTTGCCACCAGTACCGAAATACTGCGGCTGGCAAACATCACCAGCACTTGGTCGCGATCGCGCTGTTCCAGATCGCCGTTCAGCGCCATAGCAGAAATACCGCACGCATTGAGATGGTCTGCCACTTCATGGCATTGCTGTTTGGTAAAGCAGAACGCTACGCACGACTGCGGCCTAAAGCACGCAAGCGCTTTCACTACCGCATCGCCTCGCTCTTGCGGCGAAACTTCGTAAAAACGTTGCTCGATATCGCTATCGTTGTGCTGCCCTGCAACCTCCACTTCTTGTGGATCACGCATAAACGTTTCGGCAATTTTTTTAATGCCGGGCGGATAGGTTGCGGAAAACAACAATGTTTGTCGACGCGTTGGGGTATGTCGAATAATTTCTTCAATGGCATCGTAGAAGCCCATATCGAGCATACGATCCGCTTCATCAAGCACTAAGGTGTTAAGACCGTCGAGTACCAAGGTACCTTTACCTAAGTGCTGCAAAATACGTCCCGGCGTGCCAACAACAATTTGCGCGCCATGCTCTAACGAGCCAACCTGCGGACCGAGCGGCTGCCCACCACACAGAGTCAGTACCTTGATGTTGCCCTCAGCACGGGCCAAGCGACGAATTTCTTTAGCAACCTGATCCGCCAGCTCCCGCGTTGGGCAGAGCACCAGCGCCTGACAACCGAAGAACCGAGGATTCAGCGGGTTCAGCAGACCAATGCCAAACGCCGCGGTCTTGCCGCTGCCGGTGCGCGCTTGGGCAATCACATCTTTGCCGTCGAGCATAAAGGGAAGACTTTGCGCTTGAATCGGCGTCATCTCGCTGTAGCCCAGAATATCGAGGTTGGCGAGCATTTCAGCGGAAAGCGGAAGTGAGGCAAAAGCGGAAGAGGTCACACGGAAGTCCTGCAAACAGTATTTGGCGCGCAGTGTAACAGTTGTGGCGGGATAGGCTGTAAAAACCCGATAAAGCAGTGAATAGGTAAGGTGTAACGCAAGCGCAACGATAGTAAATCTGGCTACGCAACACTCTCTGGCGTAATTTAGCCGCTGCTGTTGTCCGACCCTTGTACGCGGTCGATGCCTAAGACCTTATTTAGTATCCCGTAATAACACCTTCTACACAGTATCTGACCCACAATGGAACCGCAGTATGGCATCACTCAAAACAGCCATTGGATACTTTATCGCCCTACTCAGTCGCTATCCGGGCATCGTTGCCCTGTTCGGCTTTGTTTCTGGGGTGGCGAGTTTCCTGTTAGTTGAGCGCCAAGAATCGCTGGCACAAATTATTGCGGCAATCATGCTGGTTAGCTGGTGCGGGCTGGTGCTTGAAAACACGCTACGCCGAGCCCTTGCACGCTGGCTCGGCATTGACCTGCCGGCACCCGTGTTGCGCATTGCTACGCAGATGGTGCATCAGGAAAGCCTGTTCTTCGCGCTGCCCTTTTTTGTCATTACGACCACGTGGCTGAGCAGCCAAGCGATCTTTACCGTGTTCCTCATTCTGGCCGCACTGATTTCCGTGCTCGACCCGATCTACAATCGCCTCGCGGCACGCCGCTGGCTTTATATTAGTTTCCACGCGGTCACGTTCTTTGCCGTCTTGCTGGCCACACTGCCCGTTATCTTTCATATCACCACAGAACAGAGCTACCAATTAGCGTTGCTCGTTTCGGTTATTTTTACCTTCCCGAGCCTGTCCGCGTTGTTACCCACCAAACGATGGTGGCGAGCGCCGCTGATGATTGTACTGACCCTCGCCCTTTCCATCGGCGGTTGGCATGCGCGTTTATGGGTGCCGCCGGCAACACTCTGGTTAACCGAAGTTGCGGTCACGCAGGAAATTGATAATAGCGCAAAAACGGCGGGCCAAAGTCTGACTGAGGTCAGCACCAACCGTCTATTAGGTGAAGGTCTCTATGCGTATACCGCGATTCGCGCACCGAAAGGTTTAAACGAAAAAATATTCCACGTCTGGCTTCTCGACGGCGTTGAGGTGGACCGCATCGCATTGAATATTAACGGCGGCCGAAAAGAAGGCTATCGCGCGTGGACACACAAACGAAACTTTCCGGCGCAGCCCGATGGGCACTGGCAAATTCGAGTTCTAACCGAAGCGGGACAGATGATTGGCCGACTGGGATTTGATGTAAAAGCGTCCATCGATGCGAAACGTTCGTCGCCGTTGCGTAGGCCCTCTCCTGCAAAGAACATCACGGAAAGCGTTTTAACGAATGAGGCATCCGATACCACTTCTGAGACAGAGAGATTAGACACGTTAAAGCCGAAAGAAGATGTTAAGGGTGTATTGGATGAAGAACAGACTGTCGTCGACGATGCTATCGCGTCTGAGAACACTTCCTTGGAAAAAGACCACGACGGCGGAGCCGAGGAAGGTAATGAATCGGAAGAAACAAAGGAAAAAGATATAACCGAGGACACCTCCGAATCAGATCAGGAGGACTTGAATGCACCAGAGTCTGCGCCGTTAGCATTAGAAGAAGCCGTTTCGGCGGAGCAACCAAGGGTGAGTGACGACAGCGACAACGTCATACCCGAGATCGCGCCTTAAGCACATAGCAGGAAGCTTTTGAAGGCATATCGCGTGCAAGCGAGTTCCTACAAAAGTTGCGAGCGAAGGCAACCCGTTAGTAACGAACCGGTCATGGCGCCATGACCGGTTCGTTACTCGACACAACATTAGCGCCAGGTATAGCCCAGACCAAACGATGACGTACCCGTTTGTCCGTCATAAAGCGCACTCAAGGTAAAACGGTCCTTCACAATTTCAGCGCGAATTGGGCCAAAGATATCAAGAATATTCAGAGCTTCATCTTTGTCCGCTGTATCAAGCTCGCCATAGAAAAAGCCGCCAAATTTAGTGTAGCCGTGATCGTCCAAAATATGAGCCGATACAGGCATCACACCAAGCGCCCAAATCAAACCCGATTCATTTTCATGCCAGTAACCGCCACCACCACTAAACGATATGTGTTTCTTGGTGCTATATCTCAATGCATTGCCGTCATTTTCAACCCAATAATTAATCTGGTCGCTAGACTTTTCCAAAGCAAAGTCTGTCCAAATCGCGACGCCGCTACGGCTGCTTTTATCGCCAAAGTATTTACCCGTCGAGAGGCGAAAGCCCTCAAGGGTGTCCTCTTTGCTTGTGACCAAAAACTGTTCACGATCGCCGAGGCTGTACTGGCTCTTTAGAATTTGCACGTTGGTCAATTTCGACCCACCTGATGACGTTTCTAATGCACCTGAAAAACGTAGGTAAGCCGCCCCGCCAACCAGCGCAACGAAGGTCGGCGAAAAGAATAAGTTGTACTCGAAGTTTTCTTGCCCTGGGACATCTGAATCAGAACCATCAGGCATCACTATGGCCGTGGTAGCAAGACCTGCCAGCCACGCGACGCCCGCGACAGCTAAGGGCTTGGGTACATCTATGTCCATCTGACTCGCCATCATTGCCACGTCCGCCATCCCGGCTGCGGCTTGATCAATGTTCTGCTGACGTTGCGCATCAATCTGACGCTGACGACGCATTTGTTCGTTCACTTGCGCCATATGCTGGCGGTTACGCTCCGCACTCTGACGCGCGTAATCTGTACTCGCTGCTCGGCTGGTTGAGCTACTCGATGAAGGCTGCGATGTGGACCCTGATGTCGGCTGCGCCGCGCTCTGATAACCCGATGCAGAAGACGATCTCGAGGCTGAAGACGTTGCGGCCGCTGCTGAGCTACGCGCAGTCGAGCTGCTTGACGATGATGTCTGCGCCGTAGGCTTAGGCTCAATCGCTTTCACATCAGCTGGATTCCACTTCACCGTAAAGCTGGTGACACGGCCATTTTTCCAAAAATCTTTCGCTTGATCGGCGCCATAACAATCTGTGCTCTCGGTGCCCGAGTACGAACAAACGGTTTTATCCCAATTGGGCGAACGGGACATATCACGGCCAAATCCCCCATTGCCTTTCGGCACCTCATCAAGCGGCAACCTAACGTAACCCTTCTGGCTACCATTGCTCATTTCCAACCACACCATGGTCGACGTCGGCAGCGCACACTCGCTGTCTCCACTCCACTTGAAACTACCTTTGACGGTTGGCTCTCCCATCAAACTTTCTAGCTGCCAAGATGCCGTCACGGCTGACGCCTGGCAGTTACCGATCTTCATGGAACCCTTGTTGAGACTGCCCTTTCCCGGACCAGCGGCAAGCGCTGTACTCGACATCAGGACAGCACTCGCTAGCACCGATGCTTTCGCAAAGGCGATAAGTGTGAAACGAATAGACATGACAAACCCCAAAAGAAATACAACCAAGCTAAAGAAACGCGCGACTCGCTCCCTAAGTAACGCCTAGTGACTGACTATTATGTTGCCGCATATGTGTTGCCGAGGTATCCGCAGTATTACTGCGTCACTCTCCAGAGCTGCAGCAGAGCAGTAGCAGATATTGAATGGAAATTAGCACAGCCCGAACAACGCCACATCCCCCATATTGGGTATGGACAAAATGGGGGGTTTGAGGTGGAACTAGATTAGCCGGCACCCGTGCGCATGGCGTGCGGCGTCATACCAAACCAGCGACGAAACGTGCGACTGAAGTTGGAGGTGTCTTGATAACCTAGCAACTCTGCGATTTGCTCAACGGCAACGGTGGTTTCCAACAAGTACCAAGCGGCCAGTTCTTGCCGCACACCATCGAGTAACTCTTGGTAACTTGTGCCTTCTAGCTTCAATTTACGGATCAATGTACGTCGTGACATGGCTAACGTCGTCGCGACCTCGTCAAGGCTCGGGTAGCCGTTCGCGCTATTCAGCAAACAGTTACCCACTTGCTGGCTCAGCGCGCCACCACCCTCAAGTTGCCGTAACTGGTTTTCGCAATCTCGCAGTGCAGTACGAAAGGTACTCGCATCCGCCGTCAGGCAAGGTGTGTCCAGCGCGCTAACCGGCATTTGCAAACGAAAGGCCGGCGCATCAAATATCACCGGACAACCACAGCGTTGTTCATAAACGTCCGCCCATGGTGGGCGCGGTATCGGCAACTCAATTTCAATATTGCGCAAGCGCTGAGAGGTCACTGTATCGACCAAATGCAGGTAGGTTACTAGCAGCGCACCATAGGTAAATTCGCGCACATCACCCAGCGCCGACAGTTCCTCCATGGTTACGGTGAAATACTCATCCGTTTCAGAAATAACGACGTTCACTAACTGCAACCGCAAGCGGGTAAAGCGCGCCAATGTTTGTAACACCACACGAAGATTGGGCGCCGACACAATCGCATAACCGAGCGCACCGTGCGCCGAAACCGACGTGATACCGCCAATATCTAGCCCCAGCCAGGGCGTTTCGGTTAACTCAATGGCGCGCCGCAATAAACGCGCAAGCTGCTCTAAGCTGAGGTAGCGACTCTCGCCGACTAACTGCTCCCAGTGCAACCGCGTGCCGCGGAGAATCGTCTCGTTATCAAAGCCCGCTTGGCGCAAATGGGCACACACCAGCCGCGCATAGGTCGGATGCACCGCAGGACGAAGCCTTTCTTTTGCCAATAGCGTCATACGTCTCTCGTTTGCCTGCGCTTAAAACCCGCATCTGTAGATGCCTACTCATTCGCGCCATCCATAATGGCACTATTTGACGACACATTGCCACTTACAGCGGTGCTCGCCGTTGACGAAAACCACCAAGATGGATGCATACCTTCAATTATAAAGGACCGTAACATGAGTCAAGCAGGCGTCTTTATCACTCCTTCAGGCGAGACCTACCGAGATCGGAAGCGTTATTCATGGGCGATATCCATCGTCGTACCAATGGTTGCAGTGGTTGGCCCTGCCCTATTCTTCGCCACCGGCAATGCACTATTGCTATGGGCACCTCTCGCCTTCTATTACATCGTCATTCCGGTGCTGGATATGTTGCTCGGTGAGGACACCAGCAACCCGCCAGAGGAGGTCGTGCCGCAACTCGAGGAAGATCGCTACTACCGCTATATCACCTACGCTCTGATCCCTATGCTTTGGGGCGTCTGGGCATTCAGCTTGTGGTTTATCGGCTCTCAAGATGTACCTCTACACGGCATGATCGCCACCACACTGGTCATCGGCTTGCTAAACGGCGGCGCAATCAATCTTGGCCATGAGCTTGGCCACAAAAAAGGCAAGATGGAACGCTGGATGGCGAAAATTATTCTCGCACCGTCTGCCTACGGTCACTTTTTTATTGAACACAACAAAGGCCATCATCGCGATGTCGCAACACCTGAAGATCCTGCGTCATCACGGATGGGAGAAACAATCTGGACGTTTGTCCTGCGCGAAGTGCCAGGAGCGTTTTTCCGGGCTATCGAAATTGAAAAAACACGCTTAAAGCGTATCGGCAAACCGTTTTGGTCGCTCAGCAATGAGGTTTTACAGCCAGCATTGATCACAGTATTGGCGTGGGGGACCGCGATCGCGATTCTGGGTATCGGCATTCTGCCATTTCTTATTGGCATTGCGTTCTGGGGAATGTTCCAGCTCACGTCGGCGAACTATATCGAACATTACGGCCTACTTCGGCAGAAGCTTGAGAACGGTCGCTACGAGCAAACCCAGCCGCATCACAGCTGGAACAGCAATCATCTATTTTCGAACTGGGCGACATTCCATTTACAGCGTCACTCGGACCACCACGCTAATCCGACACGTCGCTATCAGTCTTTGCGTCACTTTGAAAATTTGCCAACCCTACCAAACGGTTACCTCGGTATGTTCTTGATCGCCTATATCCCGCCACTGTGGTTTGCCGTGATGAACCCGAGATTGGTCAAGCATGTGGGCGGAGACAGTACAAAAATCAGCTTCCATGCGGCGGCGAAAGAAAAAATGATTCAACGCTATCATTTGCGCTAAAGCGGGAAAAATGAGTCGCCTACAAGCAGGCTCCTACAAGGCAATGCGATTTTATTTTATTGTAGGAGCTTGTTCGTAAGTGATCAGCGCCAGATCACAACCCAAACCTATCGCTTGCAAGCAAGCTCCCACAAAAGCCCATGCCAAAATACGAGGCGACGACGAACAACGCTGAACCTTGTGGGAGGCTGCTTGCAGGCGATTAGCGCTAGGTCAAAACCAAACCTATCGCTAGCAGCAAGCTCTCACAAAAGCCCATGCCAAAATGCGAGGCGGCGGCGAACAACACTGAAACTTGTGGGAGGCTGCTTGCAGGCGATTAGCGCTAGGTCAAAATCAAACCTATCGCTTGCAGCAAGCTCTCACAAAAGCCCATGCCAAAATGCGAGGCGGCGGCGAACAACACTGAAACTTGTGGGAGGCTGCTTGCAGGCGATTAGCGCTAGGTCAAAATCAAACCTATCGCTTGCAGCAAGCTCTCACAAAAGCCCATGCCAAAATGTGAGGCCGCGGCGAACAACGCTGAAACTTGTGGGAGGCTGCTTGCAGACGATTAGCGCTAGGTCAAAACCAAACCTATCGCTAGCAGCAAGCCATCACAAAAGCCCATGCCAAAATGTGAGGCCGCGGCGAACAACGCTGAAACTTGTGGGAGGCTGCTTGCAGACGATTAGCGCTAGGTCAAAACCAAACCTATCGCTAGCAGCAAGCCATCACAAAAGCTCAAGCTTTCGGCGGCGCCATTAACTGTGTAGAAAGCGCCTAAACTCTCGCTGGAAATGTATTGGTTGATCTAGCATCGGAATATGTCCGGAGCGTTTAAACGTCACCACCTTTGCATGCGGTACGTGGCGTTTGATTTCCAACTGCCCTTCCGTTGAAAAGAACCGAGAACGTCCGCCGATCATCAGTGTCGTTGGCACTTTAATTCTGGCTAGACCTTCAAACGTATCGTTGCCCGCCATAAACGCGCGCATTACCTGAATATAGGCGTACCAGTTTTCAACCGGAAATACCTTTCCCGCAAGTAGCCGTTCGGCTCGAAGCCCTGCTTGGCGAATTGCCAAACGCGCCACCGGACTATTGATTGCTCGCGCCAATACACGCGTTAACGTCTCAACAAACTGAGACCGTACCTCTATCGGAAGCGACCAATATGGCGTATCTCTTCCTGCTTCTTCCGCCAGTGCAAACAAACGCTCGAACACTAAAAACAACTCTTCTTGTTTGTCCGAAAAAAGGCCGTGCTGCCAATCAGCGCTTTTTCGAGACTCTGGCGTATGTTCAATATTGAGGTACTTACTCACTCGATCAAAACCGTACTGTTGATTATATGTCAGGCATATATAAGCACCGGTCGAGATACCACCGAGCATGGCATCATTTAGATGAAAGTGCTCAAAGACATCGTGCAGATCACGCGCGTACTGCTCAAAAACCTTTACATCGGTGATCTGCGTGCCGCAAGAGCGACCGAAACCACGTAGATCCGGCATGATAAAACGGTAACGGTGAGCCAACGGCAAAACATTCGGTAGCCAATGCGACGAATTTGACGCGAAACCATGCACCAGTACGACCGGCTTACCGCGGCCAACCGTGCGTACGAAAAGCTTTTGTCCGTCATGTAACGTGATCCAAGGCATCTTTAGCCATCCATCTTGTTATCTGTTCTTCTATTGAGATCTACTACGCGTCAACACAGGACCGGCGCCACTCTCGTGGCAACATTCCTATGTGCGACACTTTATGCCTAAATCTCATCCCCAAACCTACGCTTCAATCTACACGGAGTTGCCGCGACATACAGCGAAATAGCAAGACTCTACTGTACACCAACCTTTGCATTCCAGGTTCTACCTTCGCCACATCGTCCTGACACCAACCACCGAGCGCCTGCTTGGTTCTCAGTGTCAGCTTCGATCAGAGCAATATATTTTCACTCGCAGAGCACCCACCCACCACATCCGTGCGGTATACTCTCGCCGCATTCACCAACGTGAGTGTGTTTGCCTACGTCGGCAAACCGGCACCCCGGCGCCTAACGGGCCGCCAACGTATGAGGTGACTGATGGAATCGTTATTTGATGTAGCCATCCTTTCCCGCCTGCAGTTTGCTTTTACTATTTCGTTTCACATTCTCTGGCCCACCCTCACCATTGGTCTGATCTCCTTTTTGACGATATTCCTCGTGCTGTGGATGCGCACGGGCGAATCCGGCTGGCTGCGACTTTATCGTTTCTGGAGCAAGATATTTGCGCTGGCATTTGGGGTCGGCGTTGTCACCGGTATTCCGCTCTCCTATCAATTCGGCACCAACTTCAGCGCCTTTTCCGATGCTGCCGGGCCCGTGCTCGGCCCACTGCTCGGCGTAGAAGTCATGACCGCGTTCTTTCTCGAAGCTGCGTTTATTGGTGTGATGCTATTTGGCTGGGGGCGAGTAAAGCCACGTATTATTTTACTCGCGACGGTGATGGTAGCGCTCGGCACGCACAACTCTGCATTCTGGATAATTGTTGCCAACTCCTGGATGCAAACCCCTGCCGGGGTTGAATTTATTGATGGCCAGTATCAAGTACAAAGCTGGTTAGAGGTAATCTTTAACCCGTCGATGGCGTGGCGTATTCCGCACATGCTAGTGGCCTGTTACATCAGCACTGCGTTGGTAATCGGTTCTGTTTCGGCATGGTACCTACTGAAAAAACGTCACGATAATTTTGCCCGAAGCGGGTTACGCGCCACAATTTTGGCGCTCGCTGTGTTAGCCCCATTGCAAGTTTTTATCGGCGATATGCACGGCCTCAATACGCTCGAACATCAGCCTGCAAAAGTCGCGGCAATGGAAGGTTTATGGGAAACCAAATCCGGTGTGCCATTGGTTTTATTTGCGATTCCAGATCAAGAGCAACGCAAAAACCACTATGCGTTAGAAATTCCCAATCTCGCCAGCATGATCCTCACTCACAAATGGGACGGCGAAATTAAGGGCCTCAACGAATTTGAAGAGCACGGTCTTCCTTCGGTCGCGACAGTGTTCTTTAGCTTCCGCGTCATGGTCGCGCTGGGCACTCTGTTTATTGCATTGGGTATTTTCGGCGCTTGGTGTCTGTGGCGTGGCAACCTCTGGCAACGTCGTTGGCTGCTTGGTATTTTCGTCCTCACCGGCCCAGCGGGTTTTGTCGCGACGCTGGCGGGTTGGTTCGTCACGGAAACAGGGCGCCAGCCGTGGATTATTTACGGCTTGATGAAAACCAGTGACGGTTTGTCTAACGTGCCGGCCTCGTCGGTGCTGGTCAGCCTCGTCGCATTTGTAGTGGTCTATGCGCTAATGTTTATTGCGTTTATCTATTACGCCAGCGCATTGGTGCGCAAAGGGCCAGAATCGAATGACGCCGTCGAAGAGTGGCTTGCCGTCGTGACGCATACTGCGCACTTACGTGCCCGCGATAGCGAAGCCCAACGCAACGCCATTAATGACGCCCTGAACGAGGGGGTTAATAAGCGCAACGCCAAGAACGGAAATGCCCCAAAAGGAGAAGAAAATGTTTGATCCTGTGGTGATTTGTTTCTTATTAATTGGTTTCGGCATTGTTATGTATGGCGTACTCGACGGTTTTGATCTCGGCGTCGGCGTGCTCTTTCCTTGGGCTCCCACCGACGAAGACCGCAACGTCATGATGAGCAGTATCGCGCCAGTCTGGGACGGTAACGAAACCTGGCTGATCTACGGCGGTGGTGTACTCTTTGCTGCGTTCCCGTTGGCCTACTCCATCGCCTTGCCCGCGCTTTATGTGCCACTCATGGCGATGCTCGTCGGTCTTATTTTTCGCGGTGTCGCCTTTGAGTTCCGGTTAAAAGAGAAACGCTTCCGTCAAATCTGGGATTACACCTTTTGGGCGGGGTCATGCCTAGCGGCCATGGCACAAGGTATGATGCTCGGCGCAATGATCGAAGGTTTCGAGGTCACTGGTCGACATTTTTCCGGCGGCCCGTTCGACTGGCTCACCAGCTTTAGCGTGACCACGGGCGTTGGCGTGTTGTTTGGTTATGGTCTGCTCGGTGCGACATGGCTAAATATGAAAACCCGTGGCGCAACCGAAGTATGGGCCCGCAGTGTGGCGCGGCCATTAGCATTATTAGTGCTGCTGTTTATTGCCATGGTCAGCTTCAAAACGCCACTGGCCTATCCGCTGATTGCAGAGCGTTGGTTTAGCTTTCCCAATATTCTACTGCTGTCTCCGATACCGGTGATTACCGCATGGGTTGGCGTTTCGCTACTGCGTTCATTAGCGCGAGGCGATGTACGAGCGCCCTTCTATTATTCAGTCGGACTGTTTTTGCTCAGTGCTGCCGGACTCGCCATTAGCCTATGGCCCAATATTGCCATGCCGTCGCTGACCATATGGGATGCCGCCGCACCGCCGAAATCCCTCCATTTTGTGCTGGTTGTCGCGATGTTCTCTGTCCCAATCATTATTGGCTATACGATCTTTGTTTACCGTATTTTCCGCGGCAAAATTGATCCGGAGCAGAGCTTTTATTAGAGAGCCGCTCTTCACCTGAGCGCGATAAACAGGCGGCCCCCATGCAAGGGGGGCGCCTATTCTTTCCAGAGCGCCAACTAGCCCGCGTTTTCCGCTGAGTTTTACAGGTTATTTCCTCGCCACGGTAGGACTTCACTAGCCGAGCCATTACAATCAGCGCATCCCAATTTGGGCGCCGCTCTCCTAGAGCGTCCCGCTAAAAGGAGCTCGCGTGTCCTCGATTATTTCGATCAAGAACCTCAGCAAGGCCTATGGCTCTAGCTTCCACGCCTTAAAGAACATCAATCTAGAGATACAGCGCGGCGAGATTTTTGCCCTACTCGGCCCTAACGGCGCGGGTAAGACAACGCTCATCAGCACCATTTGCGGCATCGTCAACCCGACATCGGGCCAGGTCTTAGCCGACGGTCACGATATCGTTAAAGATTTCCGCGCGGCACGCGCCACCATCGGCCTTGTCCCGCAAGAAATCTCGACCGATGCATTTGAAAGTGTTTGGAACACCGTGACCTTTAGTCGTGGCCTGTTCGGCAAAGCGCCGAACCCCGCGCATATCGAAAAGGTGTTACGCGACCTTTCGCTATGGGACAAAAAAGATTCGCGCATCATGACCCTGTCTGGCGGCATGAAGCGGCGGGTGATGATCGCCAAGGCGCTCTCTCACGAGCCCACTATTTTGTTCCTCGATGAGCCCACCGCGGGCGTAGATGTTGAGTTGCGCCGAGACATGTGGGAGATGGTTCGTGGGCTGCGGGAAAATGGCGTCACCATTATTCTTACCACTCACTACATCGAAGAAGCCGAAGAAATGGCAGATCGTATCGGTGTCATCAATAAAGGTGAAATTATCCTTGTTGAAGAGAAAGATCAGCTGATGCGCAAGCTCGGTAAGAAACAGCTCACGCTGTTCTTGCAGAACCCGCTCACGGAGCTGCCGGCATCGCTAGCCAATCACGCGCTTGAACTCGCCAGCGACGGCAACAGTCTGATCTATACCTTTGACACCCAAGGTGACGACACCGGCATCGCCGCACTGCTAAAAGAGCTAGCCAGCCACGACATCGACTTTAAAGACCTACATTCCAAAGAAAGCTCTTTGGAAGAAATTTTCGTCAACCTCGTTCGGGGGCAAGCATGAACATTCACGCCGTTCGGGCAATTTATAAATTTGAAATGGCGCGCATGTGGCGCACATTAATGCAAAGCATCGCTTCACCGGTTATTTCGACGTGCCTCTACTTTGTCGTGTTTGGTTCGGCGATTGGCTCGCGTATGGTCTCCATTGATGGCATCAGCTACGGAGCCTTTATTATTCCAGGCCTGATCATGATGTCACTGTTGTCGCAAAGTATCTCAAACTCGTCGTTCGGCATTTATATGCCGCGTTTTTCCGGCACTATCTATGAGGTACTGTCCGCCCCGATTTCCTTCGTGGAGGTGGTCTTGGGGTATGTCGGCGCGGCAGCCAGCAAATCGGTCATTCTGGGTGTGCTGATTCTGATAACCGCTAGGTTATTCGTCGATTACGAAATACAACACCCTATATGGATGTTCACTTTTCTCGTGCTCACCGCCGTCACCTTTAGTTTATTCGGCTTTATCATCGGAATTTGGGCTGATGGCTTTGAAAAGCTGCAGATCATCCCGTTGATGATCGTCACGCCGCTCGCGTTTCTCGGCGGCAGTTTCTATTCCATTAGTATGCTTCCTCCGTTCTGGCAAACCGTCACGTTGTTTAATCCGGTGGTGTACCTGATCAGCGGCTTTCGCTGGAGCTTTTATGGCGTAGCTGATGTTAGCGTTGGCATTAGCTTGGCAATGATTGCCGTATTTTTGATCGCCTGTTTACTCGGCATTTGGTGGATCTTTAAAACAGGCTATCGTTTAAAAAGCTAAATACCTTTTTAGACAATGTCTCATCGGCCAAGCCCCACACAGCTTGGCCGATTTTTTGCCATTCAAGAAAACATTCCAATGCCAAGCTTGAGTTAGAAATGGCATTGCCCACTAAAAAGGCGATCTACATAGATCGCCTTTTTATCATTCAATCCATCACGGCCCGTAACAGTGGCCAGTCGCGGCTCATTAATCGCCCAGCGCCACCTTATTTTCCAGCGTCACCCTGAACGGCTTCGGCCCGCAGCGCCGCCCTCATCGCCAAACGAGAAGCCCACACTGCCGTTAAAAATTGCGGCAACGACAACACCATCATAAATAAGATCGCCAACGGAATAATGCCCCAGCCGCCGCCAACAAAAGCCGCCGCGACACATTGCCCCAATGACATAAACGTTGTCCAACGGCCCGGATTCTGTGGAAACCGGTAACTCAATGCCGCAACCACCACACACATGACCGGAATGGCGACAAGGTAATAAAGCATGTTCGCCCACGCAGTTTCCCCCGTTATGAAGGTCACCATCGCAACCGGCAACGCGCCACCAACAAACGATAGCACCCAAGGTGCAAGTTGCTGGCGATTCGCAATCGCGTATACATTCTGCTCAAAATCTGTTTCACTTTTCAATGCTGCTTTACTCTTCAATGTTGTCCCAATCTTCTAAGGCGGAGCATGGCAATAAGTGGCATCACGCTACGCGAACAGCCTTCTCACGTATTACTGACAAGACAAGCACGACTTACACCTCAATACAGGCTACCACAGCGCCACATGGCAGGCCGTTCTACCCAGAAAAAATTTCAAGATGCTACGCCATATGCCTGAAATTACGACATTTTCCTACAACTACTCAGTAAATCGCTCCCCCAACGCGCTGCACAGCATTAGAATGGCAGCCAAATAAAAAAAATAAGCGACGGGTTACTTATGAACGTCTTTATTACCGGCGGCACTGGCGGCATTGGTAAAGCGCTCGCTGAGCGTTATATCGCAGCAGGTCATACTGTAGGCATTTGCGGCGGATCGGAGATCGATTTTCAACGCACGTTTGCTACGCCACCACCAAACCTTCACTTCTATCCTCTTGATGTTACCGATCGGCAAGCCAGCCTCGATATCATCAATCAGTTTTGTCATGGCCGGCTCGATTTGTTAATCGCTGCTGCCGGCATTAATGATGGCACCCCCGTAAAAGGTCGGCCTTTAGATTTTGATCGCGCCGAGAGCATTTACCACGTGAACTTGCTAGGCGTGCTCCATAGCGTCGAAGCAGCTCTAGCCAATATGCTGCCACATCAGCATGGTCGCATCGCGATTCTCTCCAGCGCGGCTGCGATTGCCGGTTACCCGCAGACGCCTGCCTACTGTTCATCCAAAGCGGCACTCGTCACGCTGAGCGAAAGCTTATCCTTGCGTTACGCTGACAGAGGCATATCGGTAAGCTGCTTACTACCAGGCTATATCGATACGCCGTTAGCGCGCGCTACACACCCTAATTTGCAAAAGATGCCCTTTGTAATCAGTGTCGACAAAGCAGCAGACACGATCATCCGTGCAATCAATAACAAGACCTTGTACCTCATTTTCCCATGGCAAGTGCGTTGGGCTAGCCGGTTAATCCGCCTTCTGCCGCGCCGACTGTTCCGGTTTTTATGCAAATGGAGTGAACTGTGAAAGCGATCGTAATCAGTGGCGCATCGACGGGCATCGGCTTTCGCCTTGCGCAAGTTCTAGCGGAAAATGGGTACCGCGTGTATGCCGGTGCTCGGCAACACGCTGACTTAACCCGACTTTCCGAGGCGCACCCCAACATCATTGCGGTCGAACTCGATGTCACCGATGAGAGTCAGGTTACGCGCCTTATTGACCAGCTAGAGAACGAGGAGCTTTTCGCGCTAATCAATAATGCCGGCATTGCTACGATCGGTCCGGTAGAGATTATTACGCCAGAAGAACTGTCCGCTCAGCTACAGGTGAATATCGTGGGTTGTTATCGCATGATTCGCGCTTGTACGCCGCTGCTGCGGCGCAGCCGCGGACGTATTGTTAACATTAGTTCTACATCTGGCTTGGTGGCTTGGCCTTTTGCTGGCCCCTATGTCGCATCAAAATACGCGCTGGAAGGTTTAAGCGATACGCTTCGCGTAGAGCTGGGCCGCTTTGGCATTCGCACCGTGCTGATTAATCCGGGCGCCGTCGCGACGCCGCTTTGGGAAAAGACCTTTTCCGCGATTGCCGCGCGCATGGATCAACACGACGACGCGGTTCAATCACTGTACGCACCAGACATGGCTCGCTCCGAAAAAGTTGTGCGCAAAACGATACAGTCCGCGGTTCCGCCCGACACGGTCGTTAATGTCGTTCTCAAAGCGCTACGCAGTTCATCGCCAAAACCGCGCTATCTCGTTGGCCCCAGTGCGCACTTACAGCAATGGCTAAAAATGCTCTTGCCGGTCAGTTGCTATGACTGGCTCAAAAGTAAAATCGTTTACGGGAGTTAACATGGCACGCGATAGCTCTGGAGAAAAATACCTCATCTTAAAAGAGATGGGCGAAACCATCGACATGACCTTCGGCCGCGTTCACGTTGCGAGCGGCGAAGTGGACTGGTTTTTTAGGCCGCACAATATATCCGACGGCGTTGGCGCTTTTACCGATTTGCTTAACAACGATGGCAACCAAATTACTGAACAGCCATTAATGAAAGCTGAAGCTATACCGAATTTCTTTTCTCGTTTACGGCTTCTTTTTCAACATCTAAAGAACATGCGTAAGCAAGAATATGATTGGCGTCATCGTGATACCCGTCAACGCGGCGTCGGCACCAGCCTCGCCTATATTCGCTTTGATAAAGCCGCCACACAGGCACTGCTCGATCACTCTCGTACAGTAAAGTGCTCGTTAAACAGTGTGATGCTTAGGCTATTAAACGAGGTCGCCATCGATAACCTGCTCAACAGCACGCCCACAGAAACGGTTTGGACAATTCCGCTCAATCTACGTGGCGGAGCAACCAGCGGCAACGCGTCGAGCAACTTTACCGCCAGCATTAGTCTGCGTTTGCCACCGGCGCCAACTGACACCTACATTCACGAAAAAATCCGCACCATTTATGCCCAAGGCGTTCACTGGGGCGCGTGGCTGCTGTCGAATATGACGCGCTACGTTGGCAAAACTGCATTTCGTTATCTGGCTGAGCATGCCAAGCCTTGCTGGCTCGGCGTATTCTCGAATGTTGGCGCATGGCCTCCCGCCGGATACGAGCACCCAATAGACGATGACATCACCTATATGGGCGCGCCGCCGGTTACCAGCTTGCTGCCAGTCACCGCCTGTAGCATGACGTGGAATCAGCGCATGACGCTCACGCTGCAATTGCACAGCAGCATTTCAAAGGATATAGGTGACACGGAAACAATGGTGCAGCAGTGGGCAACCAAACTCGCCGCGCTAGCCAACCTGACGTCAGATCAGTATGTGATCGCAGTCGTCCCTTGGAGCACTGTTAGCGCACAAACCAAAGAGTTTTAATCGCGCCCTATCTTACTCTTCAACGCTGCGGCGCTTTATGCGCCACAGCATTTCTTCTCTTTGCGATCACTACCACAAGGACAAGGATCATTCCGACCGGGCTTCAACTCACGACTCTCCGGCTCACCGTCTAGGTAGTACCAGCGCCCACCCTCGCACACGAAACGCGAGCGCTCCTCCAATACATACCAACGCCCCTGATCACGACATGTCGCGCAGAAATGTACGTAACCGTATTGCGCGTCTGCTTCACTGGACAAAACCTTTAGGCCTTTCCACTGCTCCGACGTCTCGGCGCTAGCGTTCGGCCTCTGCGCGGGACGTGTCTCGGGATGCCAACTTTCATGAATATAATCTGCTAAGCCCATGGCAAAAGCGCTATAGCGCGAGCGCATTAATGCCTCGGGAGAGTCTACTGGCGCGCCCAAATGATGGGGCTGACAGCAGACACTGTAAGGCTCACCGGACTGACAAGGGCATAAGCGCTGCGACATTTTTGATGGGTCCTTTTGCATTTCTATTAACGCCATCGGGCACCATTGACTGAAAGTACCAACTCATCGTTCTGCTCTGGCCCATTCAGCCCTTTCCCACACCGCCTAGGCTGGGCACACTCTGTGCACCTAATCGATACACTCAATATAATTGAATACCATTCAATACAACCGGAGTTTGCTGCCGTGGCCGTACAAACCATCGATATCAAGAAATCCTTTCCGTTCTCATTAGAGAAGCTCTTCGCTCATATGAGCGAGCATGAAAACCTAGCATCACTCTTTGCGCCGATGAAGGTCGTTCGCGTACGTAATGGCGATACCGAGCGCAACGGTGTTGGTTCCGTTCGCCAACTAGGCTTACCGCTGCCGCTGGCTGCCCCGTTCGAAGAAACGGTTACCGCATTTGAAACCGAAAAGCTGATTGAGTACCGCATCAGTCGTGGTAGCCCTTTGCGCAACCATCATGGTTGCATGCGCTTTAGTGGCGATGATAACAGCGCCCAGCTTCACTATACGATTTCGTTTGAAGGGAAATTCCCAGGCGTCGCAGCAATCATCAAGCCCGTTCTGCAACAGGGTATCAATCGCGGCTTAAACCGCCTAAAGCTGTAAACGCCAAAGGTCTCCTTGTTTGACGCGGTCTGAAACAGTGTTTCAGACCGCGCTCAGAGAACATTACTCTTCTTCGCGAACGTGCTTTTCCAGTACCGCTCGATAAACATCCGGTAAACGCTCGGACTGTTGCGTAGCATGATTAAAGTACACCTGAATCGCTTTGCCTTTCGCCACCACTTTACCGTCCTGCACAATTTCCTGCTTCACAATGAACGATGAATTTCCCAGCTTCGCCAACCAAGTATTCACATCCACCGCTTTGCCATAATAGGTCTGGGCGACAAAATCTACTTCGATACGGGCAAGAATTAGCGGCAACTTTTTCGGATCTAACTCTGGTGTAAATACCCGAAAAATATCTTCACGGCCTGCCTCAAACCAGCCCGCCACAACAATATTATTGATATGGCCGAAGGCATCCGTTTCATAAAATCGTGGTGTAATGGTTGTCGTAAACATAATCTTTTTTCGATACCCATAAAATAATTGGTCTATTAAGACTAAACCGATCCCTATCGGCCGCGACCATTCTTTCACGATGCCACCCTATATACGATAGAATCGCGCAGAAAAGGCCTGAAGGGGAAGATATGCGGGGAAGCTTCTGCATAGCATGCATGAGAAACGAACTACAAAAGGCGATACAAACTCTTGCTAGGCCAACCTCATTGACCTAGCAGACAGACGACACTAGAAACTCAGGAACGACGGGGAAACATTTATCATTAGCACTACCACGGCGCGCTAAACGCTATCGTCACGCTACGGCCCTGTTGCGGCAAGTCGTTCTCAAAGCTCGCAAACTGTTGTCCCGATGTAGGACCACGACTCGGCTCACGAATATCTGCGTTAAACATATTGCGTGCGATCAACGCGACGTCAATATTGCCTTTCCAACGCTTGCGTAAGCTCATATCCGCGCTCACATAACCACGTAAGGCATCACGGCTATCACCCGCCGCACGCAATCGCTCACCGACCCACGTCAACTGCGGCGCCCACTGCCAGCGCGGCATAAATTCCCAGGCCACTCGGGCGTAGCCTTGGTGCGTTGGCATAAAGCCAAGCGGCTCACCACTGTCCTCATCCTTGGTATGCTGGTAGCTATAATTGACGAGCCAATTCACATCACGGCTAAGCTGATGGCGGACTTCGGCCTCTAATCCATAACCATCAATCTTGCCGGAATTCTGTGCGGTGAAGGTGCCCGTGCCAGGATCGGCAAGAAAATCAATATAATCGGTAATGCGCCAATGGTAGAGATTGAGCGCTAGCGCCCAATCAGATATTGGCCGCCAATCAAAGGCCAACTCAGTACTGCGCAACGATTCTGGATCCAAATCCGGGTTACCCAACGCAACCGGATTGTTGGTCGCATAGAGTTCAAAAAATGCCGGCGCGCGAAATGCTTCGCCATATAATAACTTGGTTGTAAAAGTATCCGTGGTCGACCAAACCAATGCTAAACGTGGATTTGCCGTGCCCCCCACATCGGAGTAACTGTCATAACGCAAACCGGCAATCAACTCCCAGCGAGACGCAAACTGCCATTCATCCTGAATAAATAGATAATGGCTCTGGCGTGAATCCTCCGGCTGAAAGACATCCGCAGTGTCACTAATGTCGACCAATTCGCCGCGCGGTGCTAATACACTGGTGTAATTGGTCGTGTCATGGGTTTCAAATAAATCTGCCCACAAATAACCGCTACCCAGCAAAACCGTATGATTATCAAAGCCCTTATACAAAAAATTCACATTCGCTCTAACATTCTCTTCTTTAAGCTCAGGCTTGGCCCGCACACCGTCTGGAAATGCACCTAAGCCAAAATCAGCGCCGGGGGGAAATAAATAAATTCCGGTCGGGTTATTGAAGCCTGCATAAGCGTAGCTAAGCAGCACATCAATTTCCCAATCATTCAATAAGTCATCGTTATGCCACCCTAGATCTGTCGACGCGCGGTAATATTCGAAGCGGCTATCTGGATCTAACGCATCATTAATACCCTGCCCCGTGCCGGCATCCTTAGAACCGTTCCATGCGACCCGCCAGCGCCAATCTTGCAGCTCCATATCCACTCGTGCATCAAAATACTTAACACTCGTGGCGGCAGCTTCCGGCGCTCTGGATGCCGGTTGCGCTAACGTCGGATCAATCACACTTTGCAAGTCACTATCAATAATCGCGCTGTCATCACCCTTGGTGCTTAAATGTGACAAGGCCACCGCAACTTTCAATTCACCTACTTGTTGGCCGCTCAGAATCGAGGCACGTGAAGTATCGAAGCTTCCCCAGCTCGCGCTCAGTTCCGTGCCATCAATATCGTCGGCACTTTTGGTAATCACATTAATAACGCCAGCAAACGCATCGGCACCGTATAGCGCTGAGCCAGGCCCACGAATAACTTCGATACGCTCGACCGTTTTAATCGGCAAACTATATTCATTGGGATTTCTCTCGCCGCGATCGCCGAGGAAAAGACTGGTCATAGGAACGCCGTTCAATAACACCAGCGTTTGAGGGTTGTACGTGGAAACAATGCCGCGAATAAAGTAGCGTGGCGCCAAACCAAAACTACCGCGAGAAACATGTACACCGGGGATGGTTTCAAGTACTTCATCGAGTGTTTGCGCGCCCATCATCGCAATTTCTTCAGCCGTGACGACGCTTGCACCCGCTGGCGCCTGTGCCAGTGGCTTGACGGTCCCCGTCGCGATACTCACATTGACACCGCTGAGCTCTTCCAACGACAACGAAAATAAATCATCCAGCGCAAAAGCTGGTGTCGCCAAACAGCAAAAAACGCCGACTAATACTTTATTGTTACTATAGCGCATGATCATCCGGTACCTGCACGTGCCATCCATATGCCATCACCCCGATGGCGCTCCAATCAGCATACCCCAGTATTTTACAAATTTGCATCCTCACACTAACTTACTAATAAATTTCATTTTTTATATTCCTTTCCATATGGGAACACTCGTCCTATAACGTAGGCCTATCAGCCATAACGTTTCAGTTATCGGCCATTATGCGTATGCAAATATTCGCGGAGCCTTAAATGAAGTCGCTTATTTCAATTAACCATCAGCCACCTTTTGTCGTAATCGAAATCAACCGACCAGAATGCCGCAATGCCGTAGATCGACCGACAGCAGAAGCGCTGGCGCAAGCGTTCCGAGATTTTGATCAAGATGAGGCCCTGTCCGTGGCCATTCTCGCCGGCACGGGCGAACACTTTTGTGCTGGGGCTGATTTAAAAGCTGTATCAAGCGGCGACCCGGAAAGAATGCATCAGCTCAACCAAGACGGCGATGGCCCTATGGGTCCCACGCGCATGACATTATCAAAACCGGTCATCGCCGCGATTTCCGGATTTTGTGTTGCAGGGGGATTAGAACTCGCACTCTGGTGTGATCTACGGGTCGCAGATGAAAGCGCCACCTTTGGCGTATTTTGCCGCCGTTTTGGGGTGCCGCTCATTGATGGCGGAACAGTCCGACTGCCGCGACTAATCGGCATGAGCCACGCCATGGATATGATTCTGACCGGTCGTGCCGTGAATGCAGAAGAAGCGCACCACATTGGCCTTGCCAACAGACGAGTCCCTACTGGGCAAGCCGTTCACGAAGCGATCAAACTGGCACAGCAAATTGCGGCGTTTCCGCAAGGCTGCCTACGCAACGACCGGCAAAGCAGCTATCAACAATGGTCACTTGAAGAGCCCGCCGCCATACAAAATGAGTTTCGCCTCGGGCTAGCAACCCTCGCCAGTGGCGAAACCGTTATCGGCGCCAGTCGTTTCCGCGATGGCGAGGGCCGCCACGGGCAGTTTCCGAATAAAGAGTAAGGTGCGTTATCACATCGAGCCGCCGGCGCAACGCCCTACAAAGATCACCGCAACGACGGCAGCGTCGTCGTTCCCTCATGGCTGAATGACAAGGGTAACGGCATCGAGCCGAGCACTACGCTGCCATCAATGCGGTATTCCACCAGGTTATCTTCCCCGCCACTTTCGCGCTTTCCATCTTTTTCTCTCGCCCGCTGCAATGCCTGCATCTGCGACATGATCTGCATAAGACTGGTGGTCACCTCGGTGCTCACCAGTGCCTCGCCGTTTGCCGGTAACGTGACCTTGTCATTGCTCAGACCCCGAGCCATTTCGTTCCCCGCGACAAACAGCTGGTATTTCAAGCCGCGCATACTCAACGGATAGCTGTTCGGGTTGTATGTACGCAGGGTTAACTGCCAGCGTTGCTCAAATAAGCCTGCACTCAGCAACGTCACTTTCGACAGCGAAACTTCTGGCGGCAAGGTATCGCGCTTAATCCCCGTACATGCCGTCGCGCTGACAAGCAGCAGTAGCAAGGACATTATCGGCAGTAAGCGTATTGGTAAGAAGGACGCTCCCGTGACAGGGCTCTGTGTCGATATCGAGCGCTGAAACGCTGCTGGTGCATTCTGTCGATTCATGGCTCTCACCTTCGGCATACGTTAGAGGCGCCGATCATACCTGCGTATACCGGCAAATTCCCGCTCCGAACACCCTGTTTGTAGCCCCTTTTTTGAACATGACTAAAACAACCGAAATCGGGAGTTGCGGTTGGCTAATCCGATAATGTACTATTTCGTAATACAAAAATTCAATAAGGCGTGGAAGATGTCCGAACACCCAAAACGCGGCCGAAAACCCGCCCCTGACACCGAGCGCAAAGACCGTGTTATTCAGACCCGTGTGCCTAAAGACCTTGAGAGCACTTTAAAAGAAGCGGCAGAGAGAGAGCGTGTGAGCGTCTCGCACTTAATCCGCAATGTGCTCGAAGACACCTTTAATCTAGTCGACAACATTATCGCTGACTCCGCCCAGCTAGTAGACACAGTGCGGCGAGACGCCTCCAAACTTGCCGCCTCTGCTCGTCGTCCGGAGTTAAACACTGAAGGCAAGCAAGCCCAACCTACCGTCGAAGGCCCGTCCATTGATGACGTCGAAGCGTGGCAGGAGGTTCTGGTCAATAAACCTGTTCCCTGCGCGAACTGCGGCCTCATATTAGCGCGCGGTGCCAAAGCGCTACGTGGCCTTAGTGCCACATCCGGTGCGGCGTCTGTATGGCTCTGCCCGCCCTGCTTGAGCAAAATTTAGACCGCTGCAGAGTACCCGCTGCAGGGGCAGCAACGGCATCAACAACAGTTAAACGCTGACAGACAAAACCTAATGAAAAGAATGAGCCCAGCGCGGCTCTTCTTTTTAACCAGAAATGTACTACAAAATAATACAAACAGGAGCCTACACATGGATACGCTGCTACCGCCGGACATCGCTGATTACGCATCTAACCACCATCACGCAACTCAGGAAGAAACAACACCTAAGCAAACCGCGCCGTCTGCCAGCGGTCTACGTGCCTGGCTCGGCGTGATCAACGCCACCATCTCCGCCATTGAAAGCACTGCATGGCAAGGCCGCGCGCTAGCCGAGCAAACGGTGCAGGCTTACCGTGCTATCGAAGCCGGCGTTGAAGGCGCGGCAGAACAGTACCAAGCGCTCACGGAAGAAGCTCAGCGCTGGCCTGCTCGGCTACAGCGACTATCGTCGACCGGCTGGATGCTCACACGCGTCGCGGCACGTTATCGATTTTGGTCTATCCGTTCCGCGTTTATTCCACGGAGCAAGATGCCCGCCGCGCTGGATCGCCTGCATCGCAAAAGTGCACAAAGCTTTCGCGATATTTCGCTACAACATGGCGGAGCGTTCTTAAAAATCGGTCAACTGCTGTCCAGTCGTCCAGATATTTTGCCGGAGTCTTGGGTAGACGAACTCTCAAGCCTGCAAGATCAAGCCAGCAAAGAACCCTTTGACAGTATGCGCGCCGTGATTGAAACAGAATTTGGCAAACCGTTAGAAGACATTTTCAGCGAATTTTCCGAACAGCCTATCGCCGCCGCTAGCATTGGACAGGTATACCGTGCGCGTCTGCATGACGGCCGCGAAGTGGCCGTCAAAGTACAGCGACCTGGGCTCGAAGAAATCATCGAACTGGATATGTCACTGTTAAAAGTTTTCGCCGAAAGCTTACGTAGCATGCTACCGCCAACAGATCTCGACACGATTGTTAGCGAAATTCAACGCAGTGTTCGTCAAGAGCTCGACTATCGCGTTGAAGCTAGCTGGATGCAAAAAATAAGTGTTCTGCTCGAAGCAGCTGAACGGGTGCGCGTGCCGATACCTATTAAACGTTTCTGTGGCAAACACGTTCTAACTAGCGAGTTTGTAGAAGGCCGCAAGCTGACCGACGTATTAGATGAGATGAAGCAACAGAATGATCAGCAAGGCCTTGCTGATGTGCTGGGCCGTTTACTCGACATGTATTTACGCCAAGTGCTTCAAGCCGGCTATTTTCAAGCCGACCCACACCCTGGGAATATCATGGTCACCGACGACCGTGAGCTTATCCTGCTTGATTTTGGCTGTACCGCAGAGCTGCCAGATAGCTTTCGAAAAGGTTACTTTGAGATTCTGCGAGCATCCGTTATTGGCGACAACGACACCGTCGCACGTGTATTAATGGAGCTTGGATTTAAAACGCGAAGCGGTAAACCCGACACGTTATTGGCCTTCAACGATGCCATATTGCAGCAAATACGTAACATGCTAAGCGAAATTAATGAGCAAGGTTTTGTCTGGCCAACGCCGGACGATCTAATGGAAAAAGCAAAAGGACTGTTTGATCAGGCAACATTGGACCCTGTGGAGAAAATGCCAGCAGAATTTATTCTTCTGGCGCGCGTCTTCGGCACCCTAGGCGGGATGTTTCTACACTATCAACCGCGCTTGGATGTAACCCGCTACCTGCTGCCGTACATGATGATGTCAACGGAATAACAGAGTGTTTTCTGACGACCGGGCCGCTTTCGCCTGCAAGCAACCTCCCACAAGGCAGCGCGGTTTGATATTTTTTTGTGGAAGTTTGCTTGCAAGCGATTGGCTCTAAATCAAAACCAATTACCTTCAAGCAGGCTTCTACAAGGCAGCACGACTTGATGTTTTTGTGGGAGCTTGCTTGCAAGCGATCAGCGCCAGAGAAAAACCAAAACCGATTACCTACAAGCAGCCTCTCTACAGAGGTAGAACGAAGGGAAACCTTAGGCCGGCTTTACATCGTATTCAGACAACTTAAAGTGCCTCACACTTAACGCATACTCCGACGCCAAACCTGGGAACAAGGTATGGTTCTCGCCATGTTCATCGAGGTACCAGCTTTGGCAACCTGATGTCCAAGAGGTGTACTTCATGCGCCCTTGTACACGCGTATGATAACGCGAAAGCACATCCGCCTTAACGCTTAGCTGCTTCAGGTTATTCTCGCGCTTTGTCTTAATTGCCTGAACAATATAATCCGCTTGCGCCTCGGTATAGATCAGCACCGAGGTATGCCCCGGCCCAGTATTTGGCCCCAGCATCAAATACCAGTTCGGCAACTGCGGAACCGTGATTCCCTTATAGGCCTTACCGCCTGCACGACCCCATATTGTCGACAACGGCTCATCCCCCTCACCAACAATATCAAACGGTGCATTGGCAATATCTACGCTAAAGCCGGTCGCCAAAACAACCACATCAAACTCTAACTCTCGACCATCTGCCGTGATGATGCCTGTTTCAGTAAAGCCTGAAATACCATCCGTCACCACATCAACATGAGGCTGACACAAGGCCGGATAATAATCACTGGCAAACAAAACGCGCTTACAACCAATATGGAAATCCGGCGTGACTTTGGCGCGCAACACAGGATCTTTCACCTGCCGTTTGATCAGACCAGAGGCAATCTTTTGCAGAACATTTTGTAGTGGCGTGTCCAAAATAACCAACGGCGCAAAAATCGCTTCCGATAAAAATAGAATGCTATTTCGCACCATTCGCTGGGCAAGCGGGAAGCGCTTGAACAGTTTTTTCGTTTTATCACTAACAGCGGCGTTTGGCTTCGGCAATATCCAAGGCGCGCTACGCTGAAATAACGTCAACGAGCCGACCTTCTCTTGAATAGAAGGCACCACTTGAATCGCACTCGCACCGGTACCCACAACAGCAACGCGTTTACCGGCTAGGTCAACGTCGTGATTCCAGCGTGCAGTATGGAAAATGTCTCCCTTAAAAGAATCCATTCCCTTAAAGTTTGGCCAGCGAGGATTCACTAATCCACCGACAGCGCTAATCACTGATTTGGCCGTCAGGCTTTCGCCGGTTTCTTTTTTTATCGTCCAGATACCTGTGCCCTCGTCATACTGAGCACCGGTCACTTCCACACCAAAACGTAAATGGGGCATCACACCATACTTCTCGGCACAGTGACGAATGTAATGTTGGATTTCACTGTAACCAGAATAGGCGCGACTCCAATTAGGATTTTGCTCAAACGAATACGAATACAGGTGTGACGGCACATCGCATGCGCAGCCTGGATAGGTATTGTCACGCCATGTACCGCCAACATCGTGCGCCCTCTCAAGCACAACAAAATTCTCAATGCCTTCTTCCTTGAGCCGAATCGCCGCATTTACGCCAGAGAAGCCGCTACCGATAATGATTACTTCATGATCCGCCTGCACGGCATCACCGACTGATACTTTCGAATTCATGGATCTAGCACCTTCTTTCATTTTGGTGGGATCGGCGGAAATGGGACGCCAAGCCCTAGTTGGCCGTCGCCTAAATCAGATCATCGACGCATTGCTTTGGCTTTATAGTGTTTAGCGCATACGCAATGAATGAGGGCGCATACGTTGAGGCAGAGACAGTAGAGAGTATCTCTTCCGGATACGCCCTCATTTCAGGTCATTTTGCTCAGCTAAGCAATGCTCGCTATTTGTGCGTTTGCCAGCCTTGGACACATTACTCGAATATGACAGCAGTACGTTCGTCGGGTCAGTTTGCTATCAGTTTATTAAATACGCATTATTACCTATCAGAGCATCAACAGGTACGTTAAAAGTGCTACCGGATAGCCTGAGCTCACCGACTAGCCTAACAATAACAACAGCCAGTCTTGCAGCAAATGATGAAAAAGATCTTTGATATCATAATGTTAAAGAGTCGATTCAGTAATGTGGCTATACGACACCGTGCCACGCGCCCAGCTATTCTCCACGCTGTGAGCGCCACATTTATCACATTTGTCCTCACCGTCACTTCGGCTCTTGCCGGTCTCGCGCACGGGGGCACCGTCGTGGTGACCGACGCTCAAAGTGAATATAACCTCGGCACAGAACTGGAAATACTCCACGACAAAGCAGGCAGCCTCAGCATTCAATCTGCTATGGCCGCCACACAATGGAAGCAGTCAAAACAAGATTCCGTCAGCTTAGGACTGAGCGCCGACAACTGGTGGTTTCGCTTTGATGCGACCAGCACCGCCAGCAAAGAGCAGTTGTTGTTGATCGAGCTGGCCTATTCCTCTCTCGACTACATTAACGTCTATCTCGTTGATCACGGCAAAATCATTCAACACTTTGATATGGGCGACCATTACCCCTTTCATCAACGCCCCATCGATCACCATAATTTTGTTCTCCCGATAAACTGGCCTGCGGAGAAAACGTTGTCAGTTTATCTGCATGTTCGCACCAGCGGCGTGGTGCAGTTACCACTCACGCTATGGAAACCTGCTGCTTTTTCCGCCTCCGATCAGCTGCGTCAGTTGAGCTTCGGCCTGTATTTTGGCGCGATGCTGATCATGATGGTTTACAACCTATTTATGTACTTTGGCCTGCGCGATCGATCCTTTATTCACTACGTCGGATTTGTTGCCTGCATCGCTCTATTCGTGGCATCACTGACCGGCTACTCTTATCAGTATCTGTGGCCGAATTCGCCAAAATGGAACGGCCAAAGCATCGGCTTCTTTCTATCCATGGCCGTTTTCTTTGCCATACTGTTTACCTATCGGTTCCTGAAAAGCGACAACCGCGAACGACCACCTCTTATCCGCTACGGCATTGCAAGCAACTATATTCTTTCCATCGTCATGATTGTTTCTTCGCTTACCGCGCCCTATACAAAGATGTTGGTCTTCGTAATCGGCGGTTCTGTATTTGCGTGTGTCGGGGCACTGCTAGTCGGAATCCATGGCTGGATGGCAAAAGAAAGCGCAGCGCGACACTACCTACTCGCGTGGAGTTCGCTTTTCATTAGCGGCATCATTCTCGCTGGCAATAAATTTTCCTATATTCCCAAAAATGGTTTCACCGACAATGCGGTGCAGATTGGATCCAGCATGCTTGTTGCGCTGCTATCCTTCGCAATCGCCCATCGTATTAACGAAGAAAAACGCAACCGCTTCGAAGCACAGCTCGAAACGCTCAATCATGAACGTGCCGCGCGTGCAGCTAAAGAAGAGGCTCTAAACGCACAACGACTAGCAAACAAAGAGCTAGAGATTAAAGTCCAGGATCGCACTGAAGCATTGCGCGAAGCCAACAATATATTGCAAGAAATGAGCTCAACCGACGACCTTACCGGCCTAAAAAATCGGCGTTACTTTGACGAAAATAGTAACCAAGAATATGTGCGCTGCTTTCGTTACCAACATCCGATTTCCTTGATCTTTATTGATATTGATCATTTTAAGAAGTTTAACGATACCTATGGCCACCTGATTGGCGATGAGGCACTGCGCACCGTCGCTTCTCTATTAGCCCAAGCAGATATGCGCGATTCCGACATTGTCGCGCGATATGGCGGTGAAGAGTTTTGCGTTCTACTCCCGGAAACGGAGCTTGATGGCGCGCTCGCGGTAGCCGAGCGCATTTGTGCCAGCATTGCCAACGAACCCTTTATGGTCAATGGTCAGCGCATCCCTATTACCGCTAGCCTCGGTGTCACCAGCCACATCCCAACGTCTCCAGAATACGTCACGCATCTGGTCCAAACTGCAGACCAAGCGCTGTACAACGCGAAAGGTAATGGCCGCAATCGTGTCGAAAGCCTTCTTGATGATGAAACGTCATCGGCCAAATCTCGGGCAAACGACTAAAACAAGGGAGTCCCTGCACAGCGCCCTATCCGCTCTAGCCTTCAGGATAGTCCGCAATCTAGGCGCTATTTTAAGACGTGCCGACACACGTCGAAAAATTGCAACGACGAGTCCACAAGAAGTTCTTCAGGGGTCGCTACACACATCCCCTCTCATCGCGTTAGTATGGACGCCAGCCTGAGGAGTTTATATGTCGTCCAGCCTGCCCTTTATCCGCACCCCCGATGAACGTTTTACCAACCTGCCTGGGTACAACTTTGCCCCGCACTACTTTCAGGTGGAAGGCCTGCGCATGCATTACCTCGATGAAGGTCCGCGTGATGGCGCCGTCGTTCTGTTATTGCACGGCGAGCCAAGCTGGAGCTATCTGTACCGCAAAATGATTCCGCTTTTAGTCGCCGCAGGGCACCGTGTGATTGCACCGGATCTGATTGGCTTTGGCCGCTCAGACAAGCTGCTAAGTCAGCACGACTACAGCGCAAATTTTCATATTCGAACAGTATCGGCACTGATCGGCGCACTAGACATTCATAACATCACGCTATTCTGTCAGGACTGGGGCGGGCTAATTGGTCTACGTATTGCCGCCGACCATGAATCTCGCTTTCGGGGCATTGTCGCTGCCAATACCATGCTACCCGGCTTCCCGCTACGTCACCCTAATCTCGCCCATCGATTTGGCCGCACAAATCTACTGCGTACCTCTCTCGGCTTTGGTGCTTGGTATTTATTTTCGCAAATCAACCCGTTCTGGCGGGCAAACCAGGTTCTCCAACTTGGTACCTATAACAAATTACCCGCGGACGTTCAGGCCGCCTACGACGCCCCCTATCCAAGCCGAAAATATATGGCAGGCGCAAAAGTATTCCCGCGCCTAGTCATGACTGAAATGACGGAAAATAAACGTATCTGGAAAAAATTATTACGCTGGAACAAGCCATTTTTATGCGCGTTTGGCACGAAAGACCCGATCATGTCTCCACTGGTTTTGCTCTTTCAGTTATTAATTCCGGGGGCTGCAGATCAGCCGCATCAGGATATCGACGAGGCGGGGCATTTTCTTCAGGAAGATCAAGGCGAAAAACTGGCGCAGGTGATCAATCAATTTATTCAAGATAACCCGTAAACGGACGGCGTAACCAAAGAAAAGGCACCCCTAGGGGTGCCTATTAACTGCTTCAAACCGTTCAAGAAAATCAATACATCACGTCATGAGATTACGATAATGGCAAATTGCAGGTGCTTTAGCAGGTCGCGATTTGACATAGAGCTATCATTTTCGGACACTTGAAAAAAGCACCCACAAAAGAACCTCTATGACCTTATCTGCCGGCCTCACCTCAGGACGCTACTTTCTGCCATGGCTGGAAGTCATGTCTGCACAGGGCGCCACTGCCGAGAACCTGCTCCACGGCACAGGCCTAGAGCCCAAACAATTTGGCAATAACCCGCCCTACCTTTCTCAACTGCAACTGGAAAAGCTTTTTAGCAATGCTAACGCCGTCACCGGCAATCGTTTACTTGGCCTCGATCTTGGCTTAAACCTAAATTTCGCAGCGCACGGCCCGCTCGGCTACGCCGGCCTTACGGCACGCAATGTCCGCGAAGCACTCGGTCAGATGATTCGCTATCTGCCGTTGGTGACGGGCCTAATCACAATTGAAAAGCATGAAGATGAACGGCAACAAAAATGCCACTCCTACGTCACAGCACAACCTGGCGTTGCTCCTTTAACAGAACGCATGCTTATCCAAACCGTGTTGTGTAGCGTCTATATCATGACGCGCTTTCTACTAGGCAATGACGCAGTGGTGGAAATAAATTGGTCTCAGCCGCCCGATGAAGACATTGCCTCACGACTTGAAAGCCCTACGACCCATGTTGCCTTTAATAGACTGCGCAATAGTATTTGCATCCCCCTAAGCAGCCTAGATACAACCATGGTACTTGCCGACGAGCAGGCTCGCCTGCAAGCCATACACGCCTGCGAAGAAGAAATGCAGCGCCTCGAAAAGCAAACATCCCTGAGCAGCCGTATCTATTCAATGCTTTTAACGCAACCCGCGCGTGCGCCCAGTATCGATGAAATCGCAGAGCAGTATTACCTCTCCACCAGAACAATACACCGTCGCTTGCAAGAAGAAGGCGCCTGCTTTCGCGACATTCTTAATGCTTCACGAATGACCCTAGCAAAACAGTACCTATGCCGTGACAAAATGAGCGTTACCGAAACGGCCTACCGTCTTGGCTATGGTGACTCAGCGAATTTTACCCGCGCGTTCAAACGCAGCGAGGGACTTACCCCCAGCGCGTACGTGAATAAATTAAATACCGATTAATCGCGTTACCGCACGCTTTGAAAAACAAAGAAAGGAAGAATAATATCTACTAAAAAATCAACGCGTATTCTGAATACCACCCACCACTCGCGACAACGCATCATCAAAACGCTCATCCCGATGCAGTAACGCGATCGCACCGCTCGCCAACCCCTCGATCAAGCCATCTTTAATCAGCTCAACTTTATCTGCACCATTGCGATCGACGAAAATATACTTTCCACTCGACGGCAGTATCACCGCAAGCTTACGACGCACCTGCGCACCTGAGTCGTCATGAAAGCTCAACCAAACCCCTACAACCAAACTGCTAATCGTCAAGCGAGCACGCTGGCGACGCTGCTCATCGCTATATCCCAGCTCTCCTGCGACCGCCTGGCGGCGACTATCTTCAACTTCACGTTGCTCTGCATCAAATGCCTGCTCTTCATTAAGCAGCGCTTGCTGAGCATGCTTTCTCGCCGCCTCATCTTCGGCTAAGCGTCGAGCATCTTCACGAGCAGCCACTTTTGCAGCATCACGCTCTTGCGCCTGCGACTCACGCAGCAGCGCCTTCTCCTTGGCTTTAACTTTCGCTGCCGCAAGACGCTCTTGATAGCGATCCGAAAGTGCCTGGAGTTTTGCCTGTGCCCACTCAAAGAACGGTACGACATCAGCAGTCAGTGCGATCATTCCCGAAGAATACTGATAAGCAAAATCATCGAAGCTACAGCTCAACGCTTTAATGCCGATCTGATCCGTAAACAATAACTGTTGGTACTCATCGTTACGCTGCGCCAAGCGAATTCGTTTCTCTACATCGGCAATAACAAACCAACTTTCAGTACGGATATTGGATATTTCTTCAAGCAGGTCTGCACTAACTTCTGCGTCAACCGCATCGAGTGCCGCGCTCCCCTGTAACGGCTGATAAGGAAAGTGCTCTACCTCCCGGCCATGCAACAGGAAGGCATGAAAAACCTGAATATCATCAAGAAGTTGGCTACGATTTCCAGCATCAGTAACAACCTGTGCCAACAAGCCGCTGAGATCGACTTTCAACTGCTCAGTCACGCGTAGAAATTTCTGCTTATGCTCCGCGGCGTTTGCTTGTACGCTCCATATCAACAGCGAGAAGCTTCTAACCAACTTATTCCACAAGTCAGATTTTTCGCCCTGATCAAGCAATAACCATTGAAATGCGGGTTGCCATATTTTCTCTAGCGCATCCAACATAAACTGCGGTAAATCTCGCCCCGCCACTTGACGATTAATCGTACGCGCCGCCATCCCGCGAGAATATTGCGCACGTAAAGTACCACTTTCACCTTGAACCAAACGTGTGGAAATTTTCTCTACTCGGGCGTCAAACGTACTACGCCAAGAACGAAAATGCGCGATGCTATCGTGCTGACTTTCACCACACAGTCCTTTCATTGCTGCGCATAAAACGTCTGCTATTTCATCTGACTGAGAATGAGTAGGACACCACCCTTGCGCCACCTCTGCCATCTCATCGATAAACAACGATAACGGATGACTCTTATCACTCAACCATTCTTGCGTTCGCACCGCCTCCCCTACTAACGCACCACTAGCCGCGTACAGCTTTTCCGAAAGCGCAGGGTGAAATGCAGCCTGATGATAAAAATCAGAAAGAATAGCGGACACGGCCTTAATCAAGCCCATTTGGCGAGGCGCCAACGACACCGAAGGGAGTTGTCGTTTCGCGTAAAGAATAAGGTCATCACGGGAAGGGTCTCCGCTAACCAGCACTGCGGCAAGCTGTTCATCAGCTACTGCCGTTGCGCTATCACTGAGTTCTCCGTAAAGCCCTACAAACATCTTATTTAACTCGGGTAAAGGCACCATCACCTCTTAACGCAACTTGCATCGCAACTTGCGCAGCAACTAAAGAGAACAACGTAGCTGTTGCGATATTTTTATCAAAAAAACCGATGCCGTCTTTCAAACGAAAAGCATCATTCTCCACGGTAATGCAGAGATCGTTCGAGTTGCCATCGGTAAATTGTCATTCAGTGACAGGCATCACAAGCATCAGATTTGATCGGCAATTAAAAGCTTCCACGCCGTGATATCAGTATCGAATGACTCATATAGAAAGAGCCCTATCAAATAATAATTATCTTGCTTTTCCACCCAACGCACTTCTCCGACCACACGCAAAGACGAATGATTTCCCTGCTTCGGCCCATTAAAACGCGCGCACAACGAGAGTATCGTTCCCAGCGGAACAGCACGGTCAATCCGAATTCTCATGCCCGCTGCAGACACATCCAGCAAACGACACATAACAATACTTGCTGCTTCACCCGTAATGGGGTCGCCCGCAGATAGCTCTACAAAAACGGCCGCAGTCGTCGCAACACGCAACTCTCCGCGCAGCTCTTTTGACGGCAAGGTTCGCACCCCTGCTAATGATCCAGCTTCTTTCTCAGTCATGGCAGTCACACGTCGAGTCATGATGAAGGCAGCTCTGCTGGCCAACGACCGAACCCATGCCGTCAAACCAAATACAATCAGCCTCGATACTAACTAATACTATATCACTAGTCACGACACACCCCAAAGGCGTATTATCGACAAACACCGCCCCTCTGTCGGAGAACGCATCAAAGGATTTCATCCGCCCAAACCAAAAACGGCGCCCCTTGGGCGCCGCAGACGAAAGCATAGCTCTGTTGATGATCGGACTACCTAGGGGAAAACTCTGCCCCCCTAGGCCCAGTCCCCACCTCACTTCTCCACAAAAGCACGCTCAATTACATACTCTGCTGCAATGCCTTTGCGTGTTTCGTTAAAGCCCCGAGCGTCAAGAATGCGAGTAAAATCCTTGAGCATGCTAGGACTGCCACACAACATAAAGCGATCATGCTCAGGACTGATTGCAGGCAAACCTAGGTCCGCCTCCAGCTTGCCGCTCTCCAACAAGTCCGTAAGCCGTCCTTCATTGCGAAACGACTCACGAGTGACCGTCGGGTAGTACAGCAGCTTACTTTTCAGCTCTTCACCGAAGAATTCATTTTTGGGCAGCTCTTCGCTGATGTAATCCGCATAAGCCAGCTCCGACACATAACGTACGCCATGGGTCAAAATAACCCGGTCAAAACGCTCATAAATGTCCGGATCCTTAATGATGCTCATAAACGGCGCCAATCCAGTGCCCGTGCTGAGCAGCCACAAATTACGACCTGGCAACAGGTTGTCAGCAACTAACGTGCCCGTTGGTTTACGGCCCACCAATACTTTATCGCCGACCTTAAGCTGTTGCAGATGTGAGGTTAGCGGGCCGTCAGGCACCTTAATCGAGAAAAACTCCATCTCCTCTTCATAGTTCGCACTGGCAATAGAGTAAGCACGCAGCAGCGGACGATCCTCAAGCTGCAAACCGATCATGGTGAAGTGGCCATTCTCGAAGCGAAAGCCAGGATCGCGGGTTGTGCGGAAACTGAACAAGGTGTCATTCCAATGATGGACAGCAGTGACGGTTTCTTGATTCAGGTTACTCATGAGGCCTACCTTCCTTCGTTCGGAGCGTTATCAACGGTGGCCAGACTAGCGGACCGCCAGATATCTGTAAAATGGGTTGTTTGTATATTGGTAATCGATTTATTAACTATATAAGCTTGCGGATTAAAGTAGATGGCACCCCGGAGAACAACATGCGGTATTCCTTACGCCAGCTAGAGGTCTTTCTGGCGGCAGCCCATTACCAGAACATCACCAAAGCCGCGGCCAGTCTCTCTATGTCTCAATCGGCAGCAAGCTCCTCACTGCGCGAATTTGAAAGCCAAATGGACATTCGCTTATTCGACCGAATCGGCAAGCGCTTGAAGCTAAACGAGCTCGGCCGGCAAGTAAGATCAAAAGCCGAATCCCTTATGGAGCAAGCCCTAGAGCTAGAGCGAACACTTACACACCATGCCGATCTCGGCCATTTGAATGTCGGCGCCACCCTCACCATCGGTAACTATTTGGCGGTAAACATCATGGCGCGCTATGTCGCCGAGCAGCCCGCTGCGCGGGTAAAGCTTAACGTGCACAATACTCGGGAGATCGCCGATAATGTACTTAATTTCGATCTTGATATCGGCTTAATCGAGGGAGAAATACAGCATCCCGACCTGCTCGTATCGCCGTGGCGCCATGATGAATTGGTGGTATTTTGCGCACCAGACCATCCCCTTGCCGGCACGACAGCCCTGACCGACGCCGATCTGCTCAGCGCCAACTGGATTACCCGAGAACCCGGATCTGGCACTCGGCAAACGTTCGAGCGAGCCATGCATGGCCTACTGCCCCAGCTTAACTTCTCCTTGGAGTTACAGCATACCGAAGCCATCAAGCGTGCTGTCGAAGCCGGCCTTGGCATCAGCTGCCTCTCCCGCCTCACCCTCAGTGACGCCCTACATCGCGGCAGCCTCATCGAACTGCCAGTGCCGCACCGAAACCTCACCCGCCAATTTTATTTTGTGCTGCACAAAGAAAAATTCATTAGCCCAGGCATCGAACGCTGGCGCCAACTCTGCCTGCAAGACTGAATGTGGCTCTCAGAAGAGCCGTAACGGCGAAGCCTGAGCATACGGTCGCGCTACTCACGTCCCGCACGGTAAATTGGCCTAAAGAGCCCCTGAAAAACTGGTGAACACCCATGCTCTCAATTACACTCAGCAGCCCTTACACCGGCAAAGGATACTTCAGGTGGCCAAACAAGAAATGCACAGCAAAGCAGCCCAGCTGCTCGACGCCCACATCGCCTTTACCATCGAACAACTCACCGGTAGTGGTTTTCAGTCAGTCATTGAAGAACATATTGATGCAGCACTAGCGGACCTAAAAAAACTCAAACTCAAAGATGCCGTATCGGCAAAGCAGGTCACCTCTACGGCGCTTTTTTATGCTTCCGAGATGGAAATCAGTCCTGCGATTCCAGAGCTCGTCGGCGAAATCGCCCGCCGCGTCTATCAGCACCCAGGTCACGATGACACGCGACTAGAGGATCTCCTCGAAGATCAATACGTTCGCGAATTTGCCCGCAAAATTTCTGAAATGCGCGACGTAAGAGAGCGCATCGTGCACGAGTCCATCGGCAACCCGATGTACTCTGAGTTGATTGGCGACGTACTTTTCCACGGCATTAAAAACTATATCGGCGACAATCCGCTCACCAAGAAGATTCCTGGCGCTCAGTCCATGATGAAGCTCGGCAAAGGCCTCATGGACAAAGCCACACCCAATCTCGAAGCCGGCTTACAAAAATACGTCAATCAAAACATCAAATCATCCTTGCGCGAAAGCGAGCGCTTTCTGCAAAAACACCTCGATGATGACGCCCTCTATAACATGCTGCTTGACGTCTGGAATAAAATTAAACACAGCAAGGTCAGCGTCTTTAAGAACTACGTCTCGGAAGACGACATTGAAGATGCGTTTGTTATTGGTTTCGATTTTTGGCGCACTCTACGCCAAGGCGACTATTACCGTGGCGTTATAGAGGCTGGCGTATTGTTTTTCTTTGAGAAGTACGGCAACAGCTCTCTCAATGAAATTATGGAAGAGATGGGCGTCGATCGCGACATGATTGTTCGTGATGTCATGCTCTACGTGCCGGGTGTCCTTAAGGCGTTACAAAAGAAAAAGCTACTGGAGCCAGTGCTTCGCCGTACGCTTTCGCCTTTTTACGAATCCGAGGCCGCCTCTGCTATCCTAGACGCATAAGCTATAACCTTTAGGAGCAGCAATGATCCTGCCTGTGCGGCCCTTCCTGCTTGTGTCAGCGCTTATCAGCCTGACACAAGCAGTCTTTGCGAACATGTCCTACCAGCACGACATTCGCCCCATCCTCGAACAAAAGTGTATTGCTTGCCACGGCTGCTATGACGCCCCCTGCCAACTCAAACTGGAATCCCCTCAAGGCCTAGACCGAGGCGCCAATAAAGCGCTCGTATACGACGGCACGAGAGCTAAAACCGTCGAGCCAACGCGCTTATTTGTTGATGCGCAGTCCACAGAACAATGGCGGCAACGGGGTTTCTTTTCCGTGCTAGACAGTCACGATGGCGGCAACAGCGTCATACAGAGCATGCTGAATCTCGGCTATGCGCAGCCGTTTGAACCCAACAGCAAACTACCGAACGACATTGCATGGGGCATTGGCCGAGAGAACACTTGCCCCAAGGCATCCGAGTTTAGTCGCTATGAAAAAAAACACCCCCTCGAAGGCATGCCACTCGGCACGACCGGTTTAACTGACGCGGAATACGCAACCTTGCAAACATGGTTTAACCAAGGCGCGCCAGTAGACGATGGAGACATCGTACTTTCAACCGCAGAGAAAGCGTCCATTGCTCAGTGGGAAGCGTTGCTTAACTTTACTGACAACCGTCATTTTCTCGTCGCGCGCTGGCTTTACGAGCATCTCTATCTTGCCCATCTTTACTTTGAAGACATTTCAGGAAAACCGCGTTTCTTTCAACTGGTACGCTCTACAACCGCACCCGGTGAGTCCATACAAGTCATTCCTACTGCACAGGCAAACCAAGACCCTAACGGCCCATTTTGGTATCGCTTACAACCCATACGGGGCTCACTCGTTCATAAAACCCACATTACTTTTTCTTTGAGTGAAAACCGTTTGGCGCGAGTTAATGCCCTCTTCTTCTCCGGCGATTGGAAAACTGAAAAAGTACAAGGCTACCAATACGAAAATCGCTCCAATCCCTTTATAACGTTTGCTGATATTCCTGCGAAGGCGCGCTATCAGTTTATGCTCGACGAAGCGGAGTATTTTATTCGCACTTTTATTCGCGGCCCTGTTTGTCGCGGCCAAATTGCCACTGACGTTATACGTGACCACTTCTGGACCTTCTTCCAAGACCCAGACCACGACCTCTATATCAACGACCTTGAGTACCAACAGAAAGCGACGCCGTTACTCGGCATGCCAGGCCAGAATCACAACCTCATGACACTGGGCTCAGAATGGCTCACTTATAGCAGAGACAGGAATCGCTATACCACCTTGCGCAACGAGTCTTACATTCTGGCCGAACCGAAAGGTCCGACCCTCGCCGCGATATGGGATGGTGACCGCAACACAAGCGATCGAATAAATGGAAACAACAATGCACTCCTGACCATTTTTCGGCATCACGACAACTCCAGCGTGCGCAAAGGTCTAATCGGCGCCATACCCAAAACATTCTGGCTAATGGACTTTCCGCTACTAGAGCGCAGTTACTACGAGCTAGTTGTCAATTTTAACGTGTTCGGTAGCGTTTCCCATCAAGCACAAACGCGACTGTACTTTGACCTGATCCGCAACGGCGCGGAGCAGAATTATTTACGCCTACTCCCCAAAGAGAGTCGTGAGGATATCTTGCATGACTGGTATCAAGGCATGGCAAAACTCAAGCTCATTACCTCTTATGCCGGTCTCCCAGATCAGCAGCCGAGCGGCATTACTTATCGCACCGATGCACCGCTAATAGAGCTCGCTGAGACAATTATTCAACAGTACCGAGGCATCAATGCGGTACCGCACGACGCCATAAACCGCTGCGGCAAAGCACCGTGCATTTCCGTTGAAAATAGCTGGACGGCATCAGTCGACCAACAGCTAGAGAGCGTTAGTGCACGCCCAGCCAAAACCTTACCCCTGATACAACAGCTACCAGACTTCTCCCTGCTGACCGTAAAGAACAAAGACGGAAAAACCGCCCTCTATTCGATGATACGTAATCGCGCCCATTCCAATGTCGCCTTTATGCTTGGCGAATCGCTGCGCTACCAACCCGAGCAAGACACACTAACCATTACTCCCGGCATATTAGGAAGCTATCCGAACTTTGCTTTTAGCGTGACGACAGAAGACCTACCCGCCTTCATTGCCAGCATTCAAAGCGGCAGCAACGAAGAAGAGGATCTAGAGGCGCTCACCGCGCGCTGGGGCGTGCGTCGAACTCACCCACTATTCTGGGACTACTTGCAAAGCTATCATGATTGGCTCGAACACAATCAGCCGATCGAGGCCGGCATCCTCGACATTAATCGCTACCAAAATTTATAACGTCGCCTTCGTTCTCCCTATGACAGAAACAACCACGACAACGCACCCAGCGTTGATGTAACGTTCACGCAGAACAAGGACAATGCTGGGTCACACCCAGCCGATCACGTCAGGGATTGCACTTCAGGGAGAGCGGACATGCCAGACACGTTAAAGAATTTGTCACTACTGTTAGTTGAAGACCACCGCCAGCTCGCCCAAAGCGTACTGGAGTATCTCGAGCAACAGGGTGCCATCGTCGAATACGCCAGCGAAGGAAATCTGGCTAAAGAGCTTTTACGAGAACATCACTTCGATCTTATCTTATTAGATGTCATGCTACCGGGCGACGATGGTTACGCCATTTGTCACTACTTACGCACCGAGCTGACCCTGGATACTCCGGTGATTTTTCTCACCGCGCGCGATCAGCTTGAAGATAAGATTACCGGCTTCGAAAAAGGCGGCGATGACTACCTCGTCAAACCCTTTGCGCTACCGGAATTACTCGCACGAGTACAGGCGCAGATTCGCCGGAACCGCGGTGAAGTGGCACCAAATGTATGGCGCGTAGCCGATCTAGAACTCGACCCTGCCCGTCAAGAAGTGCGCCGTGAAGGCAAACTGCTTAAGCTCTCTCCTACTGCGTTTAGAATTTTACGGATACTGATGCGTGAGTCGCCGCGAGTCGTTAGCCGTGAACAGCTTGAACAGGAGCTGTGGGGCGACCTCGTACCCGATTCAGACGCATTACGCAGTCATCTCTATAACTTGCGCAAATCCGTCGACAAACCCTTTGCTCAACAGCTGCTCGAAACCTTACCTGGTGTCGGCTTCTGCGTCAGAGTGCACTCGGAATGAAATCTGGCTAGGTTCTGATAAAGGCAATCGCTTTATACTGGTTTCCTATCGATAAAAATGGCGCCGATTGGCGCCATTTTTAAAGCATACTTTTAAAAAGGTCCCGAAATAATAGTCTAAACTTTCTGCCACGCAGGAAAACGTATTTTAACTTGCGTACCCTCATTCGGCGCACTCGCCACCTCAACTTGCCACGCACAGCGCTCACATAAGCGATGCACAATTGCTAAACCCAATCCGTGCCCTGCTTCGCCGCCATTACGGCTTTCGTTGCCACGCTCAAAAGGCTTAAATACGCGGGCCAACTCCTCAGCGTCCATGCCGCGACCCGAATCTCGGACCACGACATCATTTTCATTAATTTCGATAACCACTTGGCCGCTGGCCGAATAATTAATCGCATTGCGAACTAGGTTCGTTAAGACAATGGTTAATACAACTTCCGATATCTTTAGCGACAGCAACGCTTTCTGCTCAACACTCACTTCAACATCTTTGCGCTCAGCCAATGGCTGAAGGCGCTCAGCCAAGTTCATGGCGAGATCATTGACCACCAACGCCTCCGACGGCATTTCGCTGTGCTCAGAGCGTGCCAATGTCAGCAAGGTTTCAATCAACGCCTCCATATCTTCAACCGTATCATCGATACGCCCCAGCGCAGCAGTAGGTTGAGAACGGTCAAGCAATTCCAAATTTGCACGTATCACCGCCAACGGGGTACGCAGCTCATGACTCGCATCACGTGTAAATTGCCGCTCACGCTCTACAAAGCTCAACAGCCGCTCTGCATAGGCCTCTAGCGCAGCCACTAACACCGCCACCTCGCTATCCGCCTCGGCCTCAACGCTGGCAAGGTCGGGCCGTGTAACCCGCGGATCATTCATAGGCAAGCGGCGAAGAATTTCCGCCAAGTGAACCAGAGGCGACATCAACTGACGAGAACGGCGCCATGCCTGAAATGACCCGATATAGATCACCAATAGAACCCCGGTTAACGGCAACACACCAAACAAAAAGGCCAACGCCGTAACGCGTTTTTCATCGAAAATAAGATACAACCGATTGTTGCCACGATGAACGATATACAGAAGGGGGTCACGGCCGTCATAACGTGCGCGCTGGTAGCCATCATCAAGCTGGCTCAGCACCGCAGGAATCTCATCGCCACCTACGGGCAACTCCAGTAGACCAAGAAGATGGCGAGTATTAGGGCGCGCTTGATCAGGGTTTTGATCATAAAGGCTCCAGAAGTGCTCGGCCTCCTTCATCAACGCTTCTTTCACCAATACGTTTTCGACGATCTTCGCCGTCGCCCAGACGCCCAATACCGTTGTCACGCTGATAAGCAAAAGCTGTGTCAGAAAAACACGGGCTAAACGGTGTTGTACACTAGAGCGTCGCGCCATTAGTCCGCCCTAAAGAGATAATGGCCGACAAACCATTCTTCTCCACCGGCGTAACCAAACAGTTCTGAACAAGCCATAAAAAACATCCTCCAGCGCTGCAGCCATATCTTGGCCTGCTCACGCCCATAGGTTTGCTCTAATAAGGGCAAAATCTCCTCGCGACGCGCATCAGCATTATCCAACCACGCCTCCAAAGAGCGTGCATAATGCACACCATTGACACGCCAGCTCCCCTGTAGCGTAAAGCATTCTTGGCTTCTGTCGAGCAAGTCGAACGACGGCATCACACCACCGGTAAAGAACATCCGCCCCATCCAGTTTTGCTCCCCCTCAATCTCAAAGGGGTAAAAGGCATTCTTGTGACAGAAGATATGTACAAATAATTTTCCACCGGGCGCGAGCCATTGGTGGATACGCTGCATTAACTCGCGGTGATTACGCATATGTTCGAACATCTCCACGGAGACAACTCGATCAAACTTTTCCGCCGCACTAAAGGTTGCCGCATCGGCCGTAATGACGTTCAAATTGTGCAAACCCCGATCCTCTGCACACTGATCAATATACGCTTTCTGTGAGGCGGAATTCGACACCGCGGTAATGGAACTGGCTGGATATTTCTCCGCCATCCATAAAGATAACGAACCCCAACCACAACCGAGTTCGAGAACCTTCTGGCCACTTTCTAACTCAGCTCTCTCGCACGTTAACGCCAACATGGTCTCCTCCGCTTCCGTCAAGGTGCGTACCTTTTCAGACCAGTAGCCGCTGCTGTACTTTAACTTTGCTCCCAGCACCATCTTGTAAAATCCCGCTGGCACTTCGTAATGCTGTTCGTTGGCGGCGTGCTGCTCAACGGCAATCGGCCCCGCGGCACAAACTTTCATTAACGCCACCTTGCGCGCTTCAACCACGTCCGGATCACGTGTTTGTTCCGCCTCTAAGCGCTTCTTTAACATCCGCCGAATACCCAAACGGATAAGGATATCTGGCGCCACACCGCGTTCTGCTAATTCGATAATCACGCGTTCCCTCTCCCTATCTATTGATTCGCTCTGTATGCATGTCGTACTCGTAAAGACCACTCACAGAAATATCTATTTACTCGCCGTCACGACGGGGTGGCCACGGGAAAAACACACTCGTTTCGCGCTGATAGCGCCGATAGTCTTCACCGCGTGACTTCACTGCCTGTTTTTCGGTGTATGGAATGCCGGTAACAAACCATAAAAATAAAAACATCATCGCCGGCGCCAGCCACAACCACTGCGCATAGACAGCGCCCCAGGCCAGCAACGGATAACTTAACCAGTGCATCCACTCAAAAAAATAATTGGGGTGGCGCGAATAGCGCCATAAACCCGTTCGACAGGTTTTGCCCGCGCTATTAGGGTTGGCACGAAAATCCGAAAGCTGCTTATCGGCAATAGCCTCACCGAGTAACGCCATCGCACCAACCAACGTCGCCGCAATTAAAATCGGCACCGGCACACTGCCCGCGTTATTCGCAATGACCCACGCCGGTAATGCAAATAGCCACGCCAACAAGGCCTGCCCTTGAAAGAAGAAAAAATGAAAACGATTTATGTTGGTGCCCAAACGTGAACGAAGCGCTTGATAACGACCATCCTCTTCTTGTCCACTGACACGATGATGCAAGTGGTAGGCAAGCCGTAAAGACCACACCAACATTAACAGCCCAGCAACCGTTCGAACGCAAAGATCGCCCTCTCCGACTGAAAAATACACCAGAGCTGTACCACCGACACCCAGTGCCCATAGCACGTCAACGTAGCCAGCATTTCCGCTGCGGATTTGATACATCCAGCCAACACAGAACACAAAAAAAAGGGCAATCGCCGTAACCAACAGAATATTCATCGCAGGAATTAACATAAGCATCAAAATAGATCTCTCATATCTGTCCGTATCCATCTTCGTCACGAGATAGCCGTCGCGCGGTCACCGCTAACAGTGGTACAACGCAAGCCCAAACGGCACCGTAAACCAAGGCTAATAGAATAGGATATGGACTGTCGGCAGCACCAATATGTATGCCGGATAAAACCGATATAACACTCATCACCGCACCGAGCACAGCAGCCAACACCGGACGAGGCATTAGCCAGCGTAGCGAGTAATTGAACGACTGAGAAAATCCCATCCATAACGCCAAAATCCACAGCGGCGGCAGATCCTCATGTAGCATGAGCTTATACTCAATCAGCTTCGAATGAATGAGTAATGACTCAAATATCACCCCGACAAAAACGCCCGCAAAGACCATCACTACATCACTTCGTCTGTGGCGCGAAAACATCATTCCAAACAGCAGCATCACCACCAGAACCGATGCAGCCCAAGCATTTGTCCCCGATGCGGCACCGAACACTGCGGCCAACCACAACGCATGAAGCAGCACAAAGTTACCCACCTGAGCGCATCGTTTTCGCGTCATTGGATCACGCATCAGCCCACTCATGTCGAATCCCTTTGCAATGAAATCAGCCGCATACTCGACTGTTTCGCCTCTAACGCCATTTATCGATGGTATACAAATGTCGTGAACGGGCTGTGAACCAGCCTTCACACGAGGTTGACCACTAAAGCCGCAAGATATCGCTGCAACCCCAAAATGTGTCGATGGCACTCCTACGAAATCATCATCATCATTGGCGATAAAATGAGACTATTGACTCAAACCACTCCTTTTACACGCACTGCAAACAATCGCATTGTTGCCATGCTCAGTGCGGCCATATTCAGCATAACAACACTCATCGGTTGCTCCTCTACCGCTGATCAACAACACGTAAACGATGATCCTAAAAGCTATATTCAGGCTTATCATCAGGCGCTCAAAAATACCGAACAGTCTGCCCCTCCATCTCAACAAAGCATCGACAATTTTATCGCGGTATTCACCAGCCTCAATGCAGAAGACCTACCCCAAAAAATGGAGGAAGCCTACGCAGAGAATCTGTATTTCAGCGACACACTTAACGTCATCAATACGCGCAGCACACTCATCGACTATCTCACCGAAACGGGAGAACGCCTTGACGAAATTAATGTGACGATCGTTTCCGTGAGCCATGATGACGCCGACGTCTATGTCCGCTGGGAAATGGAAACAAAATTTAGTGTGTGGGGAAAAGATATAGATGCGCATAGCGTAGGAATCAGTCAGCTACGTTTCAATGAGCAAGGCAAAGTCGTTTTGCATCAGGACTTCTGGGATAGTAGCGAAGGGTTGCTAACACACCTTCCCTTCGTTGGCGGCATTGTACGCTGGACACGAAATAGACTGTAAACATGAGCCGTTATTCAAAATAATTTGGTTTGATGCACTCCAGAGTGCGCACCACGCTGAAGTGCATGCATGACCATTCTCTTCTAGCCGGTATTTCGCATACCCGCCGCAATGCCCGCTATCGTTACCATCAAGGCACTGTCGAGTGTCGCATTACTCCCCTCTTGCTGACGATGACGGTGCATCAACTCTGCTTGCAGCAAATGCAACGGATCAGTGTACGGGTTACGCACTTTGATAGACCATTGCATAACGGGGTTATTTGCCAGTAGATTTTTATCGCCGGTAATCGCGGCCAGTGTTTCCACGCAATCGCGCAATCGCTGGCGTAAATCTTCGCCTAGCGACAGTAACGCCGGATCATCGGTTAGCCGCTGTTCGTAATACGCGGCAATAACGGGATCGGACTTTGCCAGCACCATTTCCAACATGTCCACTGCGCCTTGAAAGAAGCTCCAGTTTTCAATCATTTCAGACAACACCGGTTTGCGTTCGCTATCAGACAACGATGCCTGTAACGCCGCACCAGTACCAAGCCAAGCCGGTAGCATTAATCGAATTTGTGTCCACGCAAATACCCACGGAATAGCGCGCAATGATGCGATGCCTGCATCTTGCTTGCGTCGAGCGGGCCGAGAACCGAGTGCTAAACGCGTGAGCTCTTGCTCAGGCGTTACGGTGCGCAAGTAACGCACCAACTCTGGCTCCTCTTTCACCACGCCACGGTAGGCAGTCACGGACGTTGCGGTCAGTCGATCCATCTCGGCTCGCCAAGCATCGGTAGGCGCCTTGGGTGGCGCCAGCGTTGCTTCGAGTGTTGCCGCCATATATTGCGCTAGGTTATCCACGGCAACGGCTGGCAATCCATACTTAAATCGAATCACCTCACCTTGCTCGGTCACGCGTATACGCCCAGCCACAGATCCTGGCGGCTGTGACAACAACGCCATGCGGGTCGGCGCACCGCCACGGCTAATCGAACCGCCACGGCCATGAAAGAGCGTTAACGGAATGTTATGGCTAGCGAACAGCGCCGTTAGGCTTTCTTGCGAACGAAACTGCGCCCACGCAGCGGCCAAGTAACCCGCATCTTTTGCTGAATCGGAATAACCAATCATAATTTCTTGGCCATCCGATACCTTGTCACGATACCAATCGATCGCCAGTAACGCCGACATTGTTTCGGGGGCATTATTAAGGTCGTCGAGTGTTTCGAACAGCGGCACAACGCGCATCCAGCTCTCAACACCCGACTCACGCTGCAGCAACATAACGGCCAACAAATCAGACGGCTGATGCGCCATCGAAATAACGTAAGCTCCTAGCGCCCCTGCATCGGTTTGGGCAATCGTGCGGCACGTTGCAAAGACTTCAGCAACATCATCATTGCAATAGTCGCTGTCAAAAAAGCCCTGATTCACCAACGGCCGTTTACTTTGCAACTCGCGCAGTAAAAATTCCTGACGCTGTGACTCATTCCAGTCCTGATAACTGCCCATCGACAAATAGGCGGTAACAGCATCCACCGCTTGCACGTGACGAGACGATTCCTGACGGATATCCAACGACAGCAAGCTCACCCCAAAACAACTCAATCGCCGTAAGGTGTCGCGCAGGTCGCCATCGGCAATTGTCGCCATGCCACATTCTCGCAACGAACGATCAATCAACAACAACGGTTCGCTAAGATCCTCTCGACAAGCAAACCATTTCTGCGGCGCGACTTCTTTACCCTCCAATAGCGCTTCCATGCGCACACGGGTTGCCCGTAAGCGCTCGCGTAACTGACGCAAAATGACGCGGTAAGGCTCATAGCTTGACTCTGTGCTGCTGCCGAGGTGAGCCATCAGCTCATCGCTGGCGGCCTGCATCGACAGGTCTGCCATCAAGTTCTCAATATCACGCAGGTACAGGTCAGCGGCCATCCAGCGGGCCAAGCACAGCACTTCGCGGGTCACGGACGCCGTAACATTCGGATTACCGTCGCGATCTCCGCCCATCCACGAGGCGATACGCAATGGCGAGCAGGACACCGGCAGGCGTTTGCCCAGCGCCGCCTCAGTAATTGCATCAAGCTCCCGCAGCGCTGCCGGCACGGCGTACCATAACGACTGCTCAATGGTTGCAAACCCCCACTTGGCTTCGTCTACCGGCGTGGGCTTATCACGACGAATTTCGTCGGTACACCAAGCGGATAAAATCAGTCGGCGTAAAGATTGAGTACAGGTTTCTTTTTCGTCACCGGTTAAATCGAGGCGCTCACGCTGACTCAGTAACTCAGCAATGTTGTCGTACTTACGAATCAAGGTGCGACGTGTTACTTCGGTTGGGTGCGCAGTGAGAACTAACTCGACCGACAGAGTGCTCAAACAGTCGTAAATCTCATCGTCTCCAACTCCATTTCCGCGCAAGAGTTCGATCACGTCGGCCATGCCGTGAGCATTGCCCGTACCGGCACTAGACCCATCATTAAACTCTTGCTGATGGCGACGTAAGCGCTCGCGATGATGTTGCTCAGCGATATTGGCAAGATTCAAAAACTGATTAAAGGCGCGCGCAACGTTCAAAAGCTGTTGGTCATCGAGCGCGGTCAGCAAATCCCGTAACGCATCCATCTCTACACGCCCCTCGCCACGGCCCTGCACGGAGACTTTACGAATGTTTTCAATGGTCTCAAATAGCGCCGTATCGCCCTGTTCACGCAGGGTGTCGCCAAGCAACTCACCCAATAGACGAACATCTTCACGCAATGGGGCATGCAAATCTGTTTTCATTCTGGTTACATCTCCAACGCCACAGACTGATTTCGGCAAATGCTTAGTCAGGGTACAATATTGAGTCTGATCAAATCTTATCTCGCTCGCAACGTAGTCCGCAGACACTCAGCGTACAGGTAAGTCTCTCTTTGTATTGCCTTATTGATCGGCACTCACTGAAAGTACTATAAAAACTGTTATTACGGATATGGCAGACGCAAACAAAACACACACTGGCGGCACTTTCGTTCATCGTCTTTTCAGTATGATCTATGCCCCATAAGCTTAGCTTCAACTTGTTAAGCACTACTTGTTGAGTACTACCGTTCAGGAAAACATCTGTGAGAAATCTGCAAGATCGAATCGCCTCAGAAAACGGCCTAATGCTCGTCAGCACTATCGCGAGACTACTGTTTGCGTCTCTCGTCTTTAGTTACTTTATAACGTCGGCAAAACCTGACCCTCTATCGCTATCAGGGCATATATTATTCTGGGGATACTTAGCCGCTCAGATTGGATTACTCGCTAAAATCATACCGGCCCGAGAATGGCTGGCCCTCATTCTGGATGCAGGCGCGATCACCTTTGCCGTGGCGCTTGATCCGTCGTCACCCGCGCCGACGCTGGCGCTTTATTTAATCAGCCTGCTGAGCGCCGGGTTATTGCGCGGACTGACCAGCTTTTTCTTAATGCTTTGCATTAATGGCGCCCTTGTCGCAACGCTGTTACTCACACAACAACAGGCTGGAGAGCCTATCGCCTACGCCAGCGCCTTCTTACTGGCCTTGATATGTGTTTGTGCGGTTTACCTTGGCGTCTTGATCTATCGAAACGCGGTGCTGACACGGAAAGCTCAGGAAGCGACTTGGAGCGATCCGGAGACAGGATTGATTAGCCATCATGCGCTAGTTGCCACAGCGGGGTGGCTGCTGCCCCTGCACGACCGATTGGCGTCGAACCTTACCGTCGCACTGATACAACCGGCCCAATCGGGACAGCTGGGCGCGCTATCCGATTTGCTCGCCACACGGCTGCGCAAAAGTGACGTCGCCTCACGTTATGATCGCAATGTGCTGGCGCTATTACTGCCATGCACAACGTTAACGGCGGCTGAAAACCTACTCGGTGATTTGCGCAATAGCACACTACCGTTTTACGCGTCGATCATTACTCTCAACAATGATCGCCACGGCCTCGAAGAAACGTTAGTACAGCTTGAACAGCACTTAGGCCGCGCGATTGGCAACACAGAGCACTGGCTCGCACACGCGCCAGCCCCCGCTGCGACTTAAGCCGTTTACGCTACCGCTTAGATAGTAGCTCGCGCAAATACAGCAGCAACTGATCGCTGTCTGAAATCGGCGCCCGATAGCCCAGATGACCATCTGGGCGCATCAACCACAGCCCGGCAGGACCATAACGGTGAGCAAAGCCGCCGTTATCATCATCCAGAATATTCACCTCAAACTCGCTCAGTTGTCGCAACGCATCAGGCAGCGCATCCGCGACGATCACGACCGTGCGGACACGATCGGCGAACTCACTGGGGACCCTATCGGCCAAGGCAAACGCCGCGACAATTTCTTGATGGTCAAGATCCGCAGAGAGCTGAATAAATAACTGATGGCGCGGGTCCCGAAGAAAGTCCTGCAGACGTAATGATTCACCGCTACTCACGTCCTTGAGTAACGCGTCTGGCATCCGATCACCCGGCTTCGGCCCCTCTGTGCCCAGCGGTGCAAACAAGGCCGAACCTGAATCGACAATCGAAGAGTCACGATAATTCACGTCCAGCTGGCTCATTCTACGCAACAAGCGCGATGCCACACGCGGCTGTTTTGCTATCAGCTTCATGACAGAGTCACGTGCCCCGCGAATTAAAAAATTTCGCGAGAACGAGTAGCGTGAAACCATATCAACGCCATTCAACATGGCTTTAGCAACGGGTCGCCTTTCGGTCTCATAACTATCTAACAGTTTTCCGCCACCAACACCTTGCACGAACAACCCAACCTTCCACGCAAGGTTAAACGCGTCGGCAATGCCGGTATTCATTCCCTGAGCCCCCACCGGACTTTGAATATGGCAAGCATCGCCCGCCAGCAAAACACGATTAACGCGATAGCGCCCCGCCAGACGACGCTGAATTGAAAAGCGGCTTAACCAAGCAGGATCAGATAACGTCGGCGTTTGCTGGAAAATCGCTTCAAGCCGCTGGGCAAAGGGCTCTGCGGTTAACGGCTCATCGTTGTTCTGGTCATCCTCGGGCGGCAGATTCAACACGAGGCGCCATCCAACCGGCAGCGGTAACGCTAACAGCGCGCCTTCCGGCAATAAAAAAGCATGTGCAGAAGTTTTGTCGAGCGACCAATCTAGCTCCACATCCGCCAGCAGAAAGTGATCTTTATGCTCAACCCCATCGAACGACAAACCCAGCGCCTGGCGCACAAAACTGTCCGCACCATCACAGCCAACCAACAGTTGCGCCTCGATCGGCACAATCTCGTCGCCCACTTTTAGCGAAGCACCTACTGCGTGGCCGCCTTGGCTAAATTCCACAAGCTCAACACCGCGTTCAATATGCCCACCTAAGGCTTCATATTGATCACTCAGGCACTGTTCGACGTCCGTTTGGGGCACACAAAGCACCCATGGAAAAGGCGCGTCTAGCCCCGTCATATCGAGATCAAAAAGCGGGCCGCGCTCATTATGAATATGCATGGCTTTTAACTGCACGCTGCGCTTGCGCACCGCAGACAAAACATCAAGCGCTTCAAGTATTTCCAGTGTTCGTGCATGCAACCCCAGCGCTCGCGACCAGGGCAGCGGGGTCGGCTGCTTATCAATCAACAAACAATCAATGCCCAACTGGCGCAGACGAATTGCCAGCACGAGACCAGTCGGGCCAGCACCAACAATTAACACCGCACAACGTCTTGGCAAAGCAGTCATTGTTACTCCTTGCTATGATCTCACTATCATTTATATCGCTGCTGCGATCTTGCGGCCAACACTAACTGGATAACGCCCATGTCTGATAACACGCCTACCATGACGTCAGTACAAGACATTGTCAGCTATCCCACCAAAGATGGCTCTGAAATTCTTGAGCTGATCCACCCGGATATTGTCTCTTGCAGTGGTCGTCAGTCATTAGCCGAAGCACGACTCGCGCCAGGACAAAAAACACAACGACACCGCCATCTTGTTACCGAAGAAATCTATCATATCCTGAGCGGGCATGGCTTGATGGAGTGCGCGGGTAACATTTTTTCCGTACAACCGGGCGATAGCATTGTTATTCCACCCGGCGCGATTCATGCCATGGACAATACCGGCGCGGAACTGATGCGTTTTTTATGCTGCTGCGCGCCCGCCTATCGTCACAGCGACACCGAGCTGGTGGACTAAACGATGAGTCATGCGCGGTTAACACAATAATTGAGAAGCAATAAGTCGCACGAAATGAGCCGAAAGAAATGAATCGAAAGATTATTCATGTCGACTGCGACTGTTTCTACGCTGCGGTTGAATGTCGAGACAACCCTCGCTACCGGGGCCGCCCGCTTGCGGTCGGCGGCGACCCGGGACGGCGCGGCGTCATTGCCACCTGTAATTACGAGGCGCGGGCCTTCGGCATACATTCTGCCATGCCCTCATCACGAGCAATGATGCTATGCCCTGAGCTCAATATCGTGAAGCCCAACTTCGACCGGTATCGCAAAGTCTCGCAAGATATCCATGCTGTCTTTCAGCGATACACCGCCGATATCGAACCGTTGTCGCTGGACGAGGCTTTTCTGGATGTCACCGATAGTCCCCACTTCGACAACCGCGCCACCCGTATTGCCCGCGCTATTCGAAAACAGATCCGCGAAGAGGTCGGCATCACCGTGTCAGCCGGGGTGGCGCCGAATAAATTCCTCGCCAAAATCGCCAGTGACTGGCGCAAGCCGGACGGCCTTTTCGTCATTCAGCCAGCCGACATCGACACTTTCATGCTGACTTTGCCGGTCGAGAAGATTTTTGGGGTTGGTCGCGTCACCGCGCAACGGATGCATTCGCTAGGTGTGCGTACCTGTGCGGATATCCAAAAGCTTTCGCGCCTTGAGCTGGGCCAACAGTTTGGTAGCTTTGGCGAGCGACTCTATCATTTGAGTCGGGGCGAGGATGATCGCCCCGTGCAGAACCAACGACGGCGCAAATCGGTCAGCGTGGAAAGAACCTTCGATGAAGACTTGCCGCGTATTGAGCATTGGCTAAACGCACTGCCAGCGCTTTTTGAACAACTCCGCACGAGGATGGCAAAACTCGACCACGGCTATATGAGCCAAGCGTTGTTTGCCAAAGTGCGTTACAACGACTTCACGGCGAGCACCTGCGAGGCACCAGGGGATATTGTCGATGAGGAGGTATTTGCTAACCTGTTGCGATCGCTATGGCAGCGCCAGAGCACACCGATCAGGCTAATAGGCATAGGCGTGAGGCTCCGTGATGTAGACACACCACGGCAACCAGATTTATTTCCAGAAGAGCGACAGCAGGCGCTGTCGTTACAGCGATCCCGCCAGTTGTGATGGCACCTGACAAAGTCTTGAGCTAGTCAGTTCAGCCAGCCACGCTTCGTACTCAGCAGGAAGGAGCGTCTCCATTATCTCGAAGCCCTTGCGTTTGAGCGGCTCCATTTGATCATTGAGATAACGTTCAAGCGTCACGACGCAATCCACACAGCGACCGAACTGTTCTAGCCCAGGCTGTGATTGTGCCTTCTGCACCGCACGATCTAGATCATTTAGGTACTTGATAAGCATTGTGTCTCTCCGTTTAGGGTGCATACATGGGTAAATGCCCATGCGCAGCCTACTGGAGCAACATTGAATATTTGTGAACCTAGATACAACCGACGAATTGCAACAGAAAGTGTCCATTCTCCACTTCTCTGGCCGAACAGCACGCGCCCGTTGCAGATTTAAAGACTGCGAAAAGTATGTATTAAAGCCGAGGTCCGCACGATGACCTACTCTGCCCCAGAACGCTCTAGGACAGAGCCAAGTCATGGCAGCGCTCACTGCTCTATTTAACGCGGCTGCATCCGAATCGCGCCATCTAAGCGAATCGTTTCACCATTGAGGAAGTTATTCTCAATCATATGACAGACCAAAGCCGCATACTCAGGCGGATAACCAAGACGCTTCGGAAACTGGGTCATCTCAATCAACGGCTGCTTCACCTTATCCGGTGCAGCATTCATCAGCGGGGTATTAAAAATACCCGGCGCGATGGTATTACAGCGCACGCCAATATTGGCTAGGTCACGAGCAATCGGCAATGTCATACCAACCACGCCGCCCTTCGTCGCCGCATAGGCAACCTGTCCGACCTGCCCATCAAACGCCGCCACTGACGCAGTGTTGACGATGACGCCACGCTCCCCGTCGACACCAGGCTCATTCGCCGCCATCGCTGCTGCTGCCAAGCGCAGCACATTGAATGTGCCAATCAGATTAATCTTCACCACCGTCTCAAACACACCAAGGTCGTGGGGAACCGCGTCACGGCCTACGGTCTTCATCGCAGAGCCTACCCCGGCACAGTTCACACACACATGGATAGCTGAGAACGCCGCCAAGGTCGCATCAATTGCATTACGCACCGATTCTTCGCTGGTCACGTCCGTCTCAACCCACGCCACCTGATCGCCGAGCGCATCGGCAACTTCCGCTGCTCGTGCAACATCGCGATCAAGAATCATCACCCTTGCACCGCGCTCCGCTAACATTTCGACCGTCGAACGGCCCAGACCGGAGGCGCCGCCAGTTACTACGGCGACAACATTACGAATATCCATAACCCTTTCCTTATGTTATCAATGTCGGCGCAGAGTATGACCGCCATTGACGCAACGCTCTATAACCTGATGTGATCTCATCGCGAACGAATTCGTCATAAAATAACGGGACGCCATCTCATGACGTCATGGCGTCTAGTGGCGATGCTGCCTATACTGCTGGCTATACTTGCCAAAAACATTAATTGTAAGGCGCCACGGATAGGCAACTTGCATGGACCCTGGGGGGGAGCCTCACAATGTTGGATATGATTAGTGCCGCTCTGCGTCGCAAACGACCGCCGACCCACGGCTTGTTCGATACGGTTAGCATGGACTTTCGTGTCCGCCTGTTTGATATCGACTTAAATATGCATTTGAACAATGCGAAGTATTTGAAGTTTATGGATCGCTGTCGGCTAGAACACGCCGTCAGCACCGGCCTGCTGGATAAGTTAATCCATGCTCGCTGTAGCGCCGTTGTGGCGAATACTGAGGTGTCATACGTGCGCGAATTGCGCCCCTATCAACACTTTAGTGTTGAAACCCGCGTACTTGGCTGGGACGACAAATACGTTTATTACGACCAACGCTTTATGTCGCAAAAACGATTACACACTCATGCACTGCTACGCATTGTGCATATGTACGGTGGCAAATCGATTAGCCCCCAAGCGGTGCAAGAAATCACCGGGCTCAACATGCAATCTCCTGTTTTGCCGGAGTACGTTGACCAGTGGCGCAAACTCTTACTCACTAAAAAGCGCTATACCGAAAGCTAATAGTCTCGGCTATATATGCATGCCGTTGAAAGACACAGGCAATAAAAAGGGGCCTTAATAGGTCCCTTTTTATTGCCTCAAATCACCGCAAGACAATTACTTTTTGCTTACCTTATCCGTTGCCTCGAAGGTCCAGAACGGTGCCCAACGAGGCTCTTCATAACCCACGCCACCATAATAAATGCCCGGCTCATCCAACCTTAAATGCTTAAGTTCTCTAAGCGCGAAGGCCTCTGGGACTTGCTGCAAAGGTCCGTCTTGTACATACAGTTCAGGGTTATCGGCAATTTCTTCAATAACGATCGGCTTGGTTTCCGAATAACGGAAATAATAATTTTTCCCGCCTTCTACATTAATCGGCAACTCGAAAATGGTCTTGATAAAAAGAATCCCCATGGGCCTACGGGCGTAAAAGTCGTAACTACCACCATGCAGTTCTAACCACTCATAACCGCCGCTCTTCAAGCCGAACAATTGCTCGCTCTCAACAAAAAACGTAGGCGCTTGCACTTCTTCATAGCCCCACTCGCTGTCTGGCCTGTAGATATAGACCATGGCATTACGAGGATCGAGCGTATCGATAGGCTCAAAGGTCTCGCCCTTCACGGCGTCCAGAAACGCACCGGAAGTCCGTGGGAGGCCCACTTTAACGGTGCACCCTACCAATGTTGATAGCACTAATGTCGATAGGGTCAGGACTGAAAAAAGATTTCGCCACTGCATGTTATTATTCTCTCTGGCATATTTTATTATTCTCTCCTAGATCAGGAAACGCCTGATCAGGCGGCAATCAGCGGATTCTAGCCGCCTAACAGCGCTGATACTATCGCCCATTTGACTGTCCCCCTCAAGTCCAGACTGCCTATTTTCACCGAATCTGCTATCTTACTCGCCATGAGTCTTTCCCGTGTCAGCACCCCCTGTATTGGCGTCTGCAGTACCACTTATGGTGATACTGTCTGTCGCGGCTGCACGCGATTTCTACACGAAATTGTCGATTGGAACCGTTACACCAACGAGCAAAAGACACTGGTTTGGCAGCGGTTAGACCTGCTGCTGCGCACAGTTGTGAGTAATTACGCCGAAATCATTGATGCTGAGCTGTTCCAGCAGATGCTGCGCTTCCAGAATATCCGTCACCAACCTCAGCTTTCCCCTCTGGGATGGGTGCCGGAGCTATTCAAAGCGGCGGGAAACAAGCCCTTAGATTGGGCCAGCTACGGCCTGCGTATAGACCACCGCTACGCCAATACCGCGCCACGCACCCTCTACGATCAGATAAGTGCAGACGTTCACGCTCTTGCCGTGGCCCACTACGACCGAAATCACCGAGTACCACAGACTCGATTGGCCGATTTACTCGCCAACATCTCCCTGACAGAGCCGGAAATGCTGTAGCCCTTAAATACGAAGCATAAAAAAACCCGCTCAGATAAGCGGGTTTTTTTATGCTTCGTTTCAAGCCTAGGTGCGCCAATTACGTCATAACGATCTCAGTCGGCACTTCAACTCTAAACTCTTATTTGGTACGCCAGGAGGGACTTGAACCCCCACACCTTACGGCACTAGAACCTAAATCTAGCGTGTCTACCAATTCCACCACTAGCGCGTTGTACGGGGCGCATTGTAACAGCAAGCACAAAAAGGAAAAGGGTTATTGTGCCTCTAACAGACGATAAATGGCTTTAATTTCACTTGCCTGCTTTTCCATGCGGATATTGAGCTGCACTAATTGCTGCTCCCACTGCTCTGCAGATAGGGGCTTTTGCGTGCCCGACGCGGCTACTGGCGCTGCTGTCGCGGGTTTATTCGCCAAGGCAGCAACTCTGTTCTCTAACACACTGATGCGAGAAGCCTGCTTTGCCACCAAGGCTTCCGAGGCTCCACCGCTCTGCATCGCTTTCTTGAGCTGTTCTAGCTCAGCATTGACACGACTAGAGTCTACCGCCACCTTACGAATTCGGGAGTTGATCTGTAACAGGCTCGATTGAGAGGCGGAATCCATCTTATCGGTATCTTGCCCTGCCGCATCCAGACGGGCCTCTAGCGCAACAAGGCGCTCCGACAAGGACGCAACCACCGCATTGGGGCTCCCCGCCTGATCTGTCAGCCGTTTGATTTGCTGCTGGCTGTCGAGCACAAAAATAATGCTTACAACAGCCGCCAACAACGCAGCGCACGCCACCAGTGACAAACCTATCAGCACCGCCGACGAAACGGTTGCACCACTCGATGCCACCGGCTGCTGCGCAGATGAAGCGAAACGCTCACCACTGGGGCGTTCCTGTGGCGGCCGATACTGCGGTGCCTGCTGTGTAGAGCTGACAGCCAGCACATCTTGATTCAACGACATCAAGCGCTTTTGTTTGTTTTCCGAAAAGTCAGCCATACATTACCTATCAGACCTGACTGTATATATATCACAATCAGGATCACTGGAACCAAATAGGCGCACGACAAAATATACAAGGCGCCTGCATTAAAGGACGAAGGGTTACTTCGCCGCCGACTCTACGCGATCAAGGCGAGTGTTCACCTCGCGCCGGTACGCGTCAAACGCACCAATCGCTGCTTCTATTTCTGTCATACGGAAATCTAAGCCTTCGCCCTTCGACTGTTCCGCCGACAGCTCCTTTAGCGCCGGCAATATCTTAGCGACCTGATCGATCACCTTTTTCTGTCCAGCCACCTGCTGCTCTGTTTGCCGCACCGACTCAGAAGCCAAATCAATTTGTGTCTGCATTTGGTTACGCTGCAAGGCGTATTGCTGCCCCTGTTTTTGCAGAGCCGCAATCACGGTCTCCAACGCAGCCACAGACTTTGTCAGCTCGGCACGCTGCTTTTCTAGCTTACTAATGCCATCCTTATTTTTCTGGATAGACTCTTTGTTCCGCTTATTCGCCACATCCCATAGCTTGCGAATTTCCGAGTCATGTAATTTCAGTGTGTCACCAAATTGACCCGAGGACTGGCTCAGTGACTCATCCGTCGCAGACAATTGGGACTCTAGGTTCCCAAGCATTTGCGATGATTGATCGAGCTTGCTATCGAGCTGCGCTCGCATGCCTTGCAGCTCGCGAAAGAAATACGCACCCAGTACCACAATCAGAATTAACAGTACGCCTGCGGCGATCATCCAAAAACTAGACCCTTGCGACCCCGCAGGTGTCGACCTACGTCGGCCCTTCTCAGCTCCAGCAGCCTTCGACTTGCCGCCAGCAGAACTTTTTTGCGGGGACTGAGGCGCTGAGCCTGCCTGTCGACGAGACTCGCTTTCACCCAATGACACGTCATCTATCTGACCAAGAAATACTTCTTTATCGCGGGACATGTACAGGCCTCAACACTAAAATGATGGCTTGCCGAATACGGCAGGGCTATATCCAGAGGAGTTACTTCGACAAAAACAAGCTCTCATCCGATGGCGCATAAACTTGCTTACCTAACGAATAATGATTGGGCTTGTCATCACGGATAAGCGGCTGAAAGACAACCCAGGCAGGCGCGTCTACATGATCCACCAATATCCAAACCCCCGTTATCGATTGCCCTTCTGCTTGCACCGTATGCATTTTTGCCAGCGCCGCAGTCTTCCAGCTCGAATTTTCACGCGCCTTGGAGCGAATCAGTTTAATCAGCGTCCCGGCAAATTCATCCGCAGGAAGCCGAAGGCTAACCTCACCAGTGTAACCGACGATTTTCACTTCTTGCTTGCTATCCATTAAGAACGCAAACGGGTAAATGGGACCGCCCTTCTGGATATGTTGCAAAGCCTCTGTCAGCACCTTGCCCGCCAGAGCGTCCATTTCTTGTTTAACATCCGCCGCACTGTCCGCAAAGGCCGGCCCAGCATAGGCACACATGAACAGTAACAACGCAGAAATTATTTTTTTCATATCTCGCCTTTATCGCCTTAGGTGTACGGGCTTACGTGCGTGTTATCACACTGACAACAGCAATGAGGGCAGGCGTGCTACAACGAGCAAACCGACCCTCATTAGGACTTACCTTACGCGGCAAAGTTCTTTGCAGCGAAGTCCCAGTTTGCCAAGTTCCAAAATGCTTCAATGTACTTCGGACGAGCATTGCGGTAGTCGACATAGTACGCATGTTCCCACACGTCACAGGTCAACAGCGGCTTTTGGCCGTCACGGGCGATTGGGGTGTCGGCATCGTCAGTATTCACAATGTCTACGCCTTCAGCCGTCTGCACCAACCAAGTCCAGCCGGAACCGAAGTTACCCATACCTTTTGCAGTGAACGCTTCTTTGAACTTATCAAAAGAGCCCCACTTCGCATCAATCGCTGCAGCAAGATCACCGGTTGGTGCACCGCCGCCATTTGGGCTAAGGCTGTTCCAGTAAAACGTGTGATTCCAAACCTGTGCCGCTTGGTTGAACAACACACCAGGGCCCGCTGTCTTAATAATTTCTTCCAGCGATTTGCCTTCGTTCGGCGTGCCTGGCACCAGCTCATTGAGCTTGGTCACGTAAGCGTTGTGATGCTTACCGTGATGATAATCCAGGGTTTCTGCAGAAATATGCGGTTCCAGTGCGTTCTTCTCGAATGGAAGAGCCGGAAGTTCGAAAGCCATGGTCATTCCCCTGACAGTTGATGAATAAATAAACGCTTTCTCTTCAGGAACTTAGCGCATGCAGAACGTCCCCGAGAAGCGTTGCGATGATAGCAATCCCCCCCGCCAGCCGCCAGTGAAAGGCCATAGAATCAGGCGAAAGCGCCGAAAGCGAACCAAAATGACCATTATTGTCAGCGATACTGACTGATCAGACACGCGGTTTACGCCAATCTTGAGTAGAATGGCCGCCGTTCAATCATCCAAAACATTTATGGAGGCCAACATGGCAGACGACGCAGTAGTCATCGTAAACGGAGCCCGCACCCCAATGGGCGGCTTTCAAGGCAGCCTCAGCGACGTTTCCGCGCCTGAACTCGGCGCCACCGCCATCAGCGCTGCCATTAGCCGCGCCGGCCTAAAGCCTGATGATATTGAAGACGTCATCATGGGCTGTGTTTTACCCGCGGGTTTGAAGCAAGGACCTGCTCGTCAGGCTATGCGCCTTGCCGGCCTACCGGACAGTACCGGCGCCGTCACCATCAACAAACTGTGCGGCTCCGGCATGCGTGCAGCCATGTTTGCTCACGATCAAATCAAAGCTGGCACTAGCGACATCATGGTTGCCGGCGGCATGGAGTCGATGACCAACGCGCCTTATGTGCTGACCAAAGCACGGGCAGGCATTCGCATGGGTCACGACAAAATGTACGACCACATGTTTCTGGACGGTCTTGAAGATGCTGAGACGGGTCGCTTGATGGGCTCCTTCGCCCAAGAAGTCGCTGATCAAAAAGGCATTACCCGCGAGCAGATGGATAACTTCGCCATCGAGTCACTGAGCCGTGCTAATACCGCCATTGATAATGGCTGGTTCAAAGATGAAATCGCCGCGGTCACCGTAAGTAGCCGTAAAGGCGACACTGTCGTTGATACCGACGAACAGCCTGGCAATGCCCGTGTGGAAAAAATTCCCACACTGCGCCCTGCTTTTGCTAAAGACGGCACCGTGACGGCGGCCAACGCCAGCTCCATTTCCGATGGTGCGTCAGCACTGGTACTGACCAAAGAATCTGTTGCCAAAGCACGCGGCCTTAAGCCTTTGGCCCGCATCGTGGCGCACAGCACGAACAGCCAGCACCCAAGTGAGTTTACCCTCGCTCCTTGTGGCGCGATCAGCAAACTGCTGACCAAAACCGGCTGGAACGTTGAAGACGTCGATCTGTGGGAAATTAACGAAGCGTTCGCCATGGTCACCATGATGCCGATGACCGAGTTCAATATTCCACACGAAAAAGTCAATGTTAACGGTGGCGCCTGCGCGCTCGGTCACCCTGTTGGCTCAACCGGTTCACGCATTATGCTGACACTGATTCACGCGCTAAAACGCACCGGCGGCAAGAAAGGTATTGCTGCGCTGTGCATTGGTGGCGGCGAAGCAGTAGCCGTTGCACTGGAGCTAATCTAAACGCAACATAAGCGCTACACGCACGCTGCAAAAACGTTTTCGCTAGGAGGACGTTTTTGTAAAGCGTTCGGTTCAATAAAAAGGGGCGCTCATAGCGCCCCTTTTTATTGAACCGAATTTTCGAATAATAGCCATAAACAGCGCGAAATTAGCGCTCTAGTTTGTTACGCAGGTTCTCTAGTGCAACCAGCGACAAACGCTTCATCTGCGGATACAGCAAGGGCTCCAACAATTGCATCGTGCCGCTCACCCGATACTTCAAGCGACGATTAAAACGGGTACCGCTGCTCTCATCTACACCATTCTCATAAGTAAGGTCATAACGAATGGTCAAGGCGCCACTGTCGGTCACGCCTGACACTTGCCAAAAGCATCCACGCTCTGCCATCTCAACTCGATACTCAGTTTTCCGTTGTATCACCAACGGCAGCCACGGCAACGGGCGTAAATGAATTACCTCAGAAAAACGTTCACCTACCGACATCACGTCGGCGCTCGCTTTAGCACTGGCAGAACTAGGATGCCATTCATGCCACCGCCACGGCTGGGTCACGTAGTCGTAAAGTTCACGCGGCGAGCATTGAATCAGCACACTGTTTTCGATTACCCGTTCAGGCATGCCCATTCCCTCAAATGATGTGTGCAACAAGCCCGCGACGGTGTTGATACGATCAACCCGCTTGCCAGCGGGCTGGGCTCGTGCCTGTCCAGCGTTTAAAAGCTCGGTTAAATGCACTTTGCTCGGAGTAGCCTAACAAGGACGCAATGTCTGTCATCGACAAGCGACCGTCACTGAGATATTCCTGCGCCAACATGCGCCGCGTGCCGTCCAGCAATGGTTGATAACGAATCCCCTGCGCCGACAACTTACGCTGCAGCGTGCGGGCGCTCATATGAAAAGAGTCTGCTAATTTCTCCACTGACGCATCCCCTTCGCGCAACAATCTAATCAGCACCCGCCGATATTCATCGGCTCGGCCCGCACCAGCAACGCCACCTTCACTGCGCTCTTCATTACGCTGCGCCTCGCGCCCCAGCATCGCTTCGGCCTGCTGATCGAGCAACGCTAACAGCGATGCATCTGGCTGGCGCAACGGTTGCTGTAGATAAGTAAACGGAATACGTAGCTCTGTGCGCGGTTGATCAAACCACACTTCGCCGGCAAAAAAATCGGCGTAAGGCGTGATATCTGCTGGCGCAGGATTGACGAAACAAACCCGTTCAACCGGCCAGGTCTTACCGGTAATGTCACGGGCTAGCTGCACCATCGCCGCAATGCCAGTTTCATCAACGAGCTGACCTGGCTTGCCATTCTCGACCCCCCAGCGCAGCACGAGCTGCCCCGCCTCCATCTCCAAATGCATCGGGTTCACGTCGTAAACCAGTGACGCATAGCGCTCGGTGCGCGTTAACGCCTCACCAAGATTGGCGCTGGCCAGCCCAAGGTAGCCTACGATGCCGAAATGCCGCGGGGTAATACCTTGGCCTACGCGCAAACCAAATGCCGTGCCCCCCACTGTTTCTTGTGCTCGCTCCAACATACCGCGCCAGACATCAACGCGGGTATAGGGCAACTCGCGCTCATCCGGTAGAGGACCGAGTAATGACGAGGCATCCAGCCCTTCTCGAGCAAGGAACTCGTAGAGCAAGGTGACATAAGTGGTCGAAACACGATTGATATGCATGTCGTCATTTGTCAAAAAAACGTCCCCCTCTGTCAAGCCTTTTAGGCCAGAAATAGCCGATACTGCGGATATCACAACAAAAAGGGCGTACCGCCATGCAAGACCTGATGACACAACTCAACACGCTGCTAATCTCCGTCGATTTCAGAGAATGGCTTCTCGTGCTGATGACGCCGTTCTTTGTCATCGCGTTAGGGCTGGAATGGCTGCACTTCCGCGGCACCAAGATCTTTACCCTCCAAGACTCTTTCGCCAGCCTCTCGCTTGGCGGCATCTACTTGGTCATCGAGGCGTTATTTCAAGCATTGCTGCTTGTGCATATCTACGGATTCTTTTACACCCACCGATTGTTCACCATCGAAATCACTTCCCTTTCCTTTATTGGATTGTTTGTTGGTTTGGAATTTTTCTATTACTGGTTTCACCGTAGTAGCCATCGGGTGCGCTGGTTTTGGGCGGCCCACGTTGCCCATCACGCCTCCGAGCATATGAATTTCACTACCGCCTCACGGCAAAGCGCACTGTATTTTCTTGGTGGCTATTGGATTTTTTATATTCCCTTAGTGGCCATTGGCTTCGAGCCGGTCTGGGTGCTGTTTATGTACTCCCTCAACCTCGCCTACCAATTTTTTATTCACACGCAATGGATACCGAAGTTGCACCCAGCCATTGAGTATTTATTCAATACGCCCTCGCACCATCGCGCCCACCACGGCCGCAACCCACGCTATATCGACAAAAACTTTGGCGGCACTTTTATTATTTTCGATCGATTGTTCGGTACGTTTTCGGAAGAATGCGAAGAAGAGCCCGTCGATTACGGCATTACCCGCCAGCTCAATAGCTTTAACCCGATCTGGCTAAACCTGCACGAATGGGTTGATATGTTCCGCGACGTTCTCAAGCCAGGGCCATTGTGGCTGCGCCTGAAGCATCTATGGATGCCGCCAGAATGGGAGCGCCCCAATACGCCGACTCAGCCAATAGTACAATCCGATGATGACTGGGACGGCGGCACGGAAAAACAGAGCAGTTAGGGAGCCTCTGAAAGACGTGATTTTAAACATGCCGCCAAGTCTGCTTGCAGAAGATAAGACTGTGAAAACAAACGTCGCGTAATCGCGACCAACAAGACGGTCAAGCACAATGAGCCTACATCAACGCACATTGCGATTTAGAGAAACATATCGTGCCGCAATATCGCCACGTTACAGCGGCCTATTGCACGGCGGTTTTGTATTTGGCGTCGGCCTCAGCGTTATCGGCTACTGCCTTATCCATGTGCCCGCGCTGGAGTGGCGCTTAGCGATCGCATTTATCGCTGCGACACTGATCTTTAACGTGGGTGAATACATCGCACATCGTGAGCTTGGGCATAAGAAGAGACGGTTCGCCAAACTGTTCTACTCTCGTCACAGTGGCGATCACCATACGTTCTTTAGTCATGAAGATTATCTTATCGACACTATTCGTGACTTACGTGTGGTGCTATTTCCGGCTCCATTACTTCTCGCGGTGACCTTTATCTTTGCCGCACCGCTCGGATGGTTCATCGCTCAGGTGTTTGGCACGGGTTCGGGCTGGGTCATGGCCGCGTCGATTATTTTTAATTATCTGCTGTATGAATTTATCCACCTATGCAATCACCTGCCCGACCACTACAGCATCACCTGCTGGCCAGTCATTCGGCAGATGCGTGAATACCACCGGTTGCACCATCACCCCGACAACGCAACCCGGTATAACTTCAATATCACCTATCCGATTACCGATTGGGTACTCGGTACTCGCCTATAGCGGCACGGCGACACCTGCCGCTTGCGGGGCAAGCTCCCACAAAAACAGCAAAGCTGTACATGCCTCCGTAAGAGTCCGACCTGCTAGCAGATCCGTGTTGATGTGATCTGAAGTTAATCGCTTATGGGGAAGGTCCTAAGGGCGACCTGTGTGGCTTGATATTTGTACGAGTCGCCAATACTTTTTAATCCGTATAAGCCGGATGATGCTCTTTCGGTTGAATAATCTTCTGATCTTTCACTTTCGCCATAGTGCCCATCGCCCAGTGTTGCGCTTGGCGACCGCTGGCCTCAAGTTTACGACGCCCCTTCTGCGTCAAATTACCGCTGACGTAACGCAATAAGCGAGGGCCCGCTGTCATCAGCGGATACCAAGGCACGATATTTTTGGGTAATCCTAAACTGTCACGTTGTTCACCATTTAAAAATAAACTGGTGGTGCTCAAGTGCTGGTGATACAGCGCCTTAGTTAACATGCTGTGTAGCATTGGGTGCTTGGCCTGCCATGGGTAACGACGCTTAAGCGGCTCCTGTGCCAGCGCACTGCCCAGCTCTTTGCTGGTCCAGTCGGCTTGGCTTTGCGTCATATAGGTTTGGTACAACAACACCAACCCTTCGCGCTCAGTGTCGGCTAGCCATCGCTCTTCAACCCCCATTAACCAGCCGGCATATTTCCACAAATGCATGACCGCTTTGGATTCCTTCGGTGACGCTGGAATACCTAGCGCACGCACACCGATCAGCATCACCACGCCAAAGGCGAGGTACGTCGCCACGGTATCGGTTTGATTAATCGGCAGCCCCCACTTGCCGTTATCCCACTCGGTTCTTTTTTGCAGGTTCTTGCGAACTAACGCATGAATCATTCGCACCCGCAGTGTTGTTTTAAAGCCATCGCCAAAACGTTCTAAACCGCCAAGTTCCGTGCAGTCCATCCACCACTTGCCTGTTTCCGCAATACGCTGGCCGGCTTCTTTATTGAGCGCCCCGGTTAACACCAAGGCATGATTAAACGCCGACAATAAGTACCCACCCATCAGCGCGAAGTCGCGCAAAATAAACGGCCCTGCTAAGCCGGTGCGATGAATAAACCGCATGCCTTCTGCAACCAAATCACGATCCAACCAAGACGGGTCTCTATCCACCATCGCAAAAAAATGTTTTAGCGGCGCAGGCGCATCGGCAACACTCTCCACACCGTGCTCCAGTGCTTGCTCAAATAATTTCCGGCCATCACCCACACCAATGTCATACATCCAATCGAGCAGGCTATCCATTGGCGCATCGCCATCCCATAAGGCATCGACAAGCGCATCAAACTCTTCTCGGCTCGGCGACGGATCACGTCCTAAAAGCGCCTTCATCCATAAAGGTTTCGAAATTGTCGCTTTCGAGAAAGGCCGCACACGGCTCGGCGGCAAACGGTTTTCCAGCGTTGCCGCAGACACAACGTGGTTTGCCGCATCAGCCTCTACATGATCAGACTCTTTGTATTCCTTCCCGCTCTTCGCCCCAGTTTGCTTGGCCGAACCGCCGTTAATACGGGCCATTAACATCCCCTTATAGTCAGTTAGCTTGCCACGCAGACACGTTATTGCGAATATCTACTCGCAATCAACTCGCATTTTCGATCACTATCTGACCACTCCAATATTAGTGGGCCTTTCAAGCAGGAGCCATCTGTGCGCAAGCTACCAAAACAGCAACGCTCAAGAGCCTTAGTGGAAAGCCTCATTGATGCAACCGCCGCCGTATTGGCTGAACACGGCCTCGATAACACCACCACCAATCATATCGCCGATGCAGCCGGCGTCAGCGTTGGCTCTCTCTATCAATACTTTCCCGACAAAGAATCACTTATTGAGGCGCTACTTGAGCGCATGGTTAAAGACCTGACTACCGCCTTCAATTTCCAGCTCGATAGCCAAAACCTCGGCGAACTCGACCTTGAAAACTTGGCTCGCATTGCCATCGCTATTGGCCTGACAACTCTACGAGCCAACCCGCTGTACCTCGAACTCATGCAAAACTGGCACCGGCTGCCGGTCATGGGCCCGCTGGATAAGCTTGAGCAATACATGCTCAACGTGGCACGCCTCTACTTCTTACAGCACTTTCAGCGCTATCCCGTCGATAATCTGCAGGCAAAGCTGTACGTGCTCATTAACAGCACCCTGTTCACCCTCGCACGCTATCTCAGCCAAGATAATAATGCGCTGCGCGAGCAGGATATTCTCAACGCCCTCGTTGATATGATCTCGAATACGCTCGGCAATAAATAAACGTCGCGTGTTTCACGCCCAAGGCCATTCCGCTACCGCTCTTCATCGCGCCCATCCAGTCAAGATCCCACCCAGAAAAACTCCAGCCCTATAAGGACAGATTTGAAGGATAGATTCTAAGGAGTAGTATCGAGAGAGGGCCGAATCCATTCGACCTCAATACGCGGCCGTCATGACATAGTCGAACTCATGTAGTCATACATCAGTCATACATCAGTCATACATGAGCCTATAGAAAGGGAGAGCACAGTGAGCAGCGACAAAACAAGCAGCGGGAAAAATAGTCTCGGCACCGCCACCACGCTAACCGTTGGTGACGAAACCATTCATTATTACTCTTTGCCAGCATTAGCCTCGCAAGGCTGGGGCGACCTCGACAAACTGCCGTTCTCCCTAAAAGTGCTGCTGGAAAACTTATTGCGCTTTGAAGATGGCGACACGGTGACCAGCGACGATATTCGCGCGCTGGTCAAGTGGAGTGAAACGCGTACATCAGACCGCGAAATTGCCTACCGCCCCGCACGCGTTCTGATGCAGGACTTTACCGGCGTGCCCGGCGTGGTCGACCTCGCCGCCATGCGCGATGCGATCAGTGCCGCCGGAGGCGATCCGAATCGTATTAATCCGTTAACGCCCGTTGATCTGGTTATCGACCACTCAGTGATGGTCGACAAGTTCGGGCAAGCAACCTCCTTTGCAGACAATGTCGAAGCCGAGTACCAGCGCAACCGCGAACGCTATGAGTTTCTTCGCTGGGGACAGCAAGCGTTTGAAAATTTTCGCGTCGTACCACCGGGCACCGGTATCTGCCATCAAGTAAACCTAGAGTACCTTGCCAAAGGCGTATGGAGTGCGGACATTGATGGCCAGCGCTGGGCCTACCCCGACACGTTGGTTGGTACAGATTCGCACACCACTATGATTAATGGTCTCGGCGTACTCGGCTGGGGCGTAGGGGGCATTGAAGCGGAAGCGGCAATGCTCGGGCAGCCGGTATCTATGCTGATTCCAGAAGTCATCGGCTTCAAAATGGAAGGCTCACTCAACGACGGCATTACGGCCACCGACCTCGTACTCACCGTCACCGAAATGCTGCGTAACCATGGCGTCGTTGGAAAGTTTGTCGAGTTTTATGGCGACGGGCTCGCTGACCTGACATTGGCCGACCGTGCCACTATCGCCAACATGGCGCCCGAGTACGGTGCCACCTGCGGCTTCTTTCCCATTGATGCACGCACCGTTGAATACCTAACTCTGTCCGGCCGCGACGACGACACCATTGCACTGGTCGAGGCATACTGCAAAGCGCAGGGTTTATGGCGTGAATCGGGTCAACCTGACCCCGTCTTTACCGACAGCCTAACGCTCAATTTAGATGACGTTTTGCCAAGCCTTGCTGGGCCGAAAAGACCGCAAGACCGAGTGCTGCTAAGCAAAATCCCCGAAGCATTTCTCAAGGTGCAAAGAGAGCAAGCGCCAGACCAAGATGTGAGTGAAATGCAAAGCGAAGGCGGCGCACAAGCCGCCGTTGGGGCAGACCACAGCGCCGATAAAAGCGCAGAGACGATGATTACACTCAACGGTGAAACACACCGCCTCAGCCACGGTGATGTTGTCATTGCGGCCATCACGTCTTGTACCAACACGTCTAACCCGAGCGTTATGCTGGCGGCGGGTTTACTCGCACAGAACGCCCGCGCAAAAGGGCTTAAAACCAAACCTTGGGTGAAGACATCGCTCGCGCCTGGCTCCAAGGTCGTCACCGAATACCTTGCTAAGGCCGGCGTTCAGGACGACCTCAACGCTTTAGGCTTTAATCTTGTCGGCTACGGCTGCACCACCTGCATTGGCAACTCAGGTCCACTGCCCGAAGCGGTCGAGCGCGGCATTCAAGCAGGTGATTTAATTGTCGCCTCAATATTGTCGGGCAACCGAAACTTCGAAGGCCGTGTCCACCAAAGCGTCAAAACCAACTGGCTAGCATCACCGCCATTGGTGGTCGCCTATGCTTTAGCGGGTTCCGTGAAAATCAATCTCAGTACTGATTCACTCGGCAAAGGCCGTGACGGCAAACCGGTTTACCTGAAAGACATTTGGCCAAGCAATACTGAAATCCAGAAAGCACTACAGGCTGTTAGCCGGGAAATGTTCCGCAAAGAATATGCGTCGGTGTTCAGCGGTGACGAACAATGGCAAGCGCTACCCACCTCTTCAGCGAAAACTTATCACTGGAAAAAAGATTCTACCTATATTCAGCATCCACCCTTTTTCGACGGCTTAACAAAAGCCCCACCAACAATAAAACCTATCCTAGGTGCGCATATTCTAGCGCTGCTGGGCGACTCTATTACCACCGATCACATTTCCCCCGCCGGTAATATCAAAGCCGACTCCCCTGCCGGGCATTACTTGCAAGGGCACGGTGTTGAGCCACGCGACTTTAATTCTTACGGCTCACGCCGCGGCAACCATGAAGTGATGATGCGCGGCACCTTCGCCAATATTCGTATTCGCAATGAAATGGTGCCCGACGTTGAGGGCGGCTTTACCAAACACATGCCGCAAGGCGAAACACTGCCGATCTATGGCGCAGCCATGCGTTACATCAACGACGACATTCCAACAGTGGTGATTGCAGGTAAAGAATATGGCACGGGCTCTTCCCGTGACTGGGCCGCAAAAGGCACCAACTTGCTGGGCGTCAAAGCCGTTATCGCCGAGAGCTTCGAACGTATCCACCGTTCAAACCTCATTGGCATGGGCGTATTACCGTTGCAATTTAAGCCGGGGGACAGCCGCAACACGTTAAAGCTCACCGGCGCAGAACGAATTGATGTGCCGAAGCTATCGGCTGAAATCAAGCCTGGCGATACCGTTGAGGTAATTATTCATGCTGAGAACGGAGAGCAACAGCGAATCAAAACAACCTGCCGTCTCGATACTGCCACCGAAGTGAAGTACTTCTGCAACGGCGGTATTTTGCACTATGTGCTGCGCAGCATGATGTAACGCATAACAGCCCATTGAGTAGCGGGCAAAAGAAAAGAACAGGTAACGGGGTCAGGCGACCTCGTTACCATCATCCGGTAAAAAAGGCTCACGCAACAACGTCGCATAATTACGACACGCATCTGTCCAGGTAAAAATGCCTGCCAGACGCTGGTGATGAATCACCACCACCACTGAGCAATGCTCACGCGCCATCATGTCTAATACCGTGTCTGCGCGCTCCTTAGCCTCAACACAACGTACCGTTTCCAATACATCACTCAACGCACCGCTTGCGCCGCAGGCTAATTGGTCAAAATGTACGACACCGGCAACATCGCCGCCATCACGTGTGACCGGCAAATGGTGTACTTGGTGATCTTGCATAAAACGTCGTGCGTCCGACGCCGTGGTGCGTGCATCCAAATGCCATGGGAATGCGGTCATCAATGCACTGATATGCGGAATTCGCTTCATCATTGCCTCCTTGGCCCGAAGGGTTGCTGTACCAGTCTACGCCTGCACGATAGGGTCGCAATAGAGGTTCTGGTAGACTAGGCGCCCGTTTTCCTCAAGTTGTAGTTGATAGATGACAATACGAGCTCATTTAGCGATTACCGTTGCCCTGCTTGCCCCCATGCCGTACGTGGCGAAGTCTTTTGCTGGGGAGTTCTCCGAGCCAAACGCCACCCAGCAGAGCACTGCCCAAAAGAGCGCGGCCACACCAACCAGCACATCACACATTCAATGGAAACAATCTGCCGCAGCCGAGTCCAACACAGAACTCCTAACGGACGAGCTACGCGACGCCGAAACACGGCGCCACGACGAACTGGGCTCGCGTGTTAACGATATCGAAGCACAGGCAGAAACGATCCGTCAGCTGACACAGCGCCAAGCGGAATATATCAAACAACTTGAAGCAAAAATTGACGCCCTCAAGGCGCAGGGAGCTGCAGAGTGAATCCGCAGACAACTTGGCCAAACACCTATAACAACGCGTACTATTGTGCACATCATCAGGCAACGCCAACGCGCTCCCTATGCCATGCCGTTTCCAGCGCGAAGAGTAACGCCGCGCCTATGCAGAATACGTCGGACTGTAGATCATGCTGAAACACCTTATTCAACGTATTCGTGGCAATAGCGATAAGCACGCTCATAAAAACACGAAAAGTACCGTGACGGACACTAACGCCACTTACAACGACAACGTTCAGATCAACAATGACGTTCGCATTGAAACGCTGTCCGAAATGCAGCCGCCAACACTCACCGACCAAATTGCCAGTGATCTTGGTGGCTCTCCCATACACGTGCCTGTGTTTTCGCCCTCCGGCGCCCCGTCTAGAGCATCGCGCAGCGCCCAACAAAAACCGGCCAAAGCCGACGACATGTCCGGCCTACCCTTCATGATTCGCCCCGCCGACGCGTCAGAAATAAACCGCCTTAACGACGTTTTTGTTCGCGCCATCGAGGGCTCTGCCAAGCGTGACTACAACGCAGCACAAATCACCGCTTGGACCAGCAAAGCGAACAGCACCGAGTTCAGTGCAGCACTCACCGACGGCGTAACAATTCTCGCCGAGCATCACGACCAACCTATTGCCTTTGCCCAGTTAAGCCCCAATGACTGCATCCGCATGCTCTACGTCGACCCCGAATGGGCCAGTCTCGGCATCGCTACCCTGATGTGCCAATACCTTGAAGATGAAGCCCGAATTCTCGGCAGCAAACGCCTAACCACAAACGCCAGCCTCACGGCAAAACGCTTCTTTGAAAGTATGGGTTTTAAAGCCGAGCAAGAAGAAACCGTCGAAATTAACGGTGTGGCATTGAATAGAACCAGAATGGAAAAGCGGCTAACCGTTTAATTAACCGCCTCTGACTAGGCCAAGTTTTGGCTTTCATCCGCGCGGATCGCTTGCCAGCAAGCTCCCACACAAACATCAAACCGCACTACCTTTGCAAGAGCCTGCTTGCAGGCAATGTATTTGCTTTGATCCTGCGCTGATCGGCTTATCAGCAGGCCCTGACACCATATCTGGCCGCGCCCCTAGTGCTGAAACAACCGTGTTGAAACAAAAAAATCAGCTTTATCCGAGGTAGCCGAATAAATTTAATCCCTCACCAAAAACAGGCTCAACGACGGCACATAAGTAATCAACATCAGTACCGCCAGCAACACCAACATAAACGGGATGGTGGCGCTAAATAGCTCGGTAATCGATTTCTTAAAGCGATAGCTCGCAATAAACAAGTTCATGCCCACCGGCGGGGTGATGTAACCAATCTGCATATTCGCAACGAAGATAATTCCCAGATGCACAGGATCAATGCCGTAGCGCAAGGCTACCGGCAAGATGAGCGGCACCATAATCACCAAGGCGGCAAAAATATCCAGCAATGCACCAAGCACCAGCAGAACAATATTCAGCAGCAGTAAAAATGCAACTTTGCTTTCCACATGCGTCTGAATAAAGTCGAACAACGTTTCCGGCACGCCTGAATAAACCAAGTAATCGGTAAACGCGAGGGCAACACCAAGAATCAACAAAATTCCACCGACCATCACCATCGACTCACGCATAATGCCCGGTAGACGGCGTAACGAAATCTCACGATACAAAACCACTTCCGCAACCAGCACATACAGTGCCGTGACCGCAGCAGCCTCACTGACCACCAAAAATCCGGAAAAAATGCCGCCAAGGACGACAAAAGGTAATGGAATTTCCCAGCGCGCCTCCCACAAAGCGGCACGTAACTCAGCAAAACTGAACGGCTGCTTCGGCACAGGATCTTTGCGCATGGCCCACAAACACCACAGGTATAACGCCACAATCATCAGTAATGCCGGAACCAAGCCCGCAAGATACAGATCAACAATGTCGACCTGCGGCATTTCCAACTGCTGCGACATTTGCTGCGCAATAATGCCGTAAATCAACAAAGGGACTGATGGCACGATCAATAAACCAAGACTGCCCGACGACGTCATCAGGCCGAGATTAAAACGTTCTGCATAACCGGCTTTCGCCAAGGCAGGAAGTAATAACGCACCGAGGGCAACAATGGTGACACCACTGCCGCCGGTTAATGCGGTAAAAAACGCGCACGCAATCAGCGCAACAAATGCCATGCCGCCAGGCATCCAACCAAGCGCCGCCTGACTTAAACGCATCATACGGTCTGCGGTTTTCGACTCACTCAATAAAAAACCGGCAAAGGTAAATAGTGGCAGCGCCATCAACACGACCGAATTGGCCATCTGATAAATGTCGATATGCAACACCGCTAACTCAGTGTCTAAGCTATGAAAGCCCAACGCGGCGGCGCCGAGAATAATTGCAAAAAGGGGCGCACCGAGCAGCGCCAAGACAATGAGCAGAATAACCCCAACGATAATCACGCGTGCGGCTCCTGCATCGGCGGACGTCGGTTAAGCAAATCAAGTACCAGCAAGATAGCGTAGCGGCCAGCAATCATGGCAAAGCCGAGCGGAATAATTGCCTGCAAGACCCACGATGGCACGCCGGCGAACCCCGATGTCGGAAACTCCCTCTCTCCAAGCACAAAAAAGAAAGAGTGCCACGCCACCAATGCGCAAATACCTGAGGTAAAAAAATCCACTAACACCGCTAGCCAGCGCTGAACCGAGGCGGGCAAATAATGAGAAGCTATATCAATACGAATATGTTCGTCACGGCGCGACGCGATCATAGCGCCCAACAAACCTATCCACAGCACGGCGTTCTGTAAAAATGGTTCTATCCACACCAGACTGGTGCCAAAGAAGTTACGCAGAATAATTTGCAGCACCCCCATCAACACCATAAACAAAAGGACGGCCACTATCAGGCCGTCCTCAAAAAAGTGCATCCACCGAATAACTCGCCTCATTATTTACCTGCGCCCTGCTTGCCAGCACGAAATTCTGCCAACAACTTATGCAGTGTTTGCGCCATCGCGGTGGAAATCTCACCTTCTTCAACCAGCTCTTTTGTCGCTTTGTCTGCGTAGCTTTTCCACACTGTCATTTGCTCGGCGCTCGGCTCAACCACCTGCAAACCATGCTTCTGGATAGCGTCATAGGCCTCGATATTGGCAACGCGGCTCTCTTTATCCATCTGTACGAATGTCGCTTCAAAAACATCACGCACTGCCTGTTGATCGGCTGGCGTCAGTTTTGAAAAATGCTTTTTACTAATCGCCAAAATACCGTAGGTATACAACAAGGGGACATCGGTCAGGTATTTCACCCGCGAGTGCCATTGCAAGGTCAACGCAGCCACTGGCGGCGCCGCAAACGCATCTACCGCACCGGTTTGCAGTGACGTCAGCACAGTACCAATATTGAGCATAATAGGTGACAACTGGAAAATTTTCGCCGCCTTTGCCGAACCCGTATCGTGTGCTGGCAACCATAACTTTTGATCGCGCAACGCTTCCACACTGGCCACCGGTTTGGTGCTCATCACATAAGCAAAACCACCGTCGGCCGCGCCAAACGTCACCCAACCTTTTTCGTCAAAACCTTTTTGGATCATTGGGTCCATTACCTTACGAACGTAATCGACTTCTTCATAAGACTTGAACGCCAACGGTAAATTCAGCACTTGGCTATCACGATACTGTTGCGCAAACGCGCCAGCTTGCGCCATTGCGCCATGCAGTTGTCCAATGGAGATTTTGCGTTGCACGGCACGGTCATCCCCCATCACGCCGCCGGGGTAAATTTTGATTTTTACCCGGCCCTCAGTACGGGCTTCAATATCTTTGCCCGCATCAATGAGTTGATTAACGGCACTGGTTCCCTGCGGATACATCGTCGAGATTTTTAATACGGTGGCAGCCTGCACCAGTAATGGCACACTAAAAACTAAGGCTATAACAACTCTCAACATGGTTTTTCTCCAACGCATTCGACAGCTAAGCAACCGTCATTATTCAAAGTATTCAGCGGAACCGTCCAGCAGCGCCTGTGCTTCACGCTGGGCGTAACGGTTTTGCAATGTGAGCCCGTGCTCGTTCGGATCAGCTTCTAACACTTCGCGCAAGAGTTGATCATGCAAAGACTGGTCAAACACCATGCGGGCGTAACGCTCTGCACACAATGTTTTCGCCAATAGATTACGACCACCAGAAAGGCTCACCGCTTGATCAAAGTGCGACTTTGCCAAATCAGGGTTACCGCCCAGTGACGCCGGTAAAATGCTATTCAGGGCACCAAGATACATGTGTGCCTGACCGAATTCATAGCCTTCATCAAGTTCGACCACACGCTGCATCAGCGCGTCGACACGACCAAGTTCGCCCACTGCGCCCCAATCGCTGCTGTTTTGCTGAATATAACCAACCCAGGTTGAACCCAGTACATACATTGCCGGCACATCACCCTTGCCCGCTCCGGCAAGTAAGTCATCGAACTCTTCAATCGGCATGGTGCGCACGTCACACCAATCGTCATCGTTGGCACAGGCGGCGCGCAACGCATAGCCCATCGCTTTGCCGGTCATACGTTGGGCACGTTCAGGGTCAGTGATATAGATACCCGCGTAGGCGGAATAGAGACTAGCACCACTCTGTAAAAAAGATTCGCTTTCTGGCCAGTTAGCAATCATGCCATCGATCATCAGTAAATAAGTCGGCAAGCCTTCGCCGACCAACTCTATATCGTCGTTATCTAGCACGCCGTAGGAAAGGTTCTCGCCCAGACGCGTCACAGCACAAGCCTGCACCAGCGCCACTAAAGTCAGTATTGTCACACTTCTAAAAATAGCGCTCGCTAAAAAAGCACTCAGTGAAAGAGAAGATAAACGCACGGAAATCGCCATTTTTTTATTTTTACCTATTCAAAACGCATCGGCGCCCTTTATAGCAGCCGCAATCCAGCAACTCAAACAGACCTGAGCCGCCCTAAACTACTGCTCCAACGTGCGGCCGCGCCGCATTAAGCCGGTAACCGCGCCAATCGCGCAACCGCTGAGCAAGCCTACAACATGGGCCGTGTTGGCAATATTGCCGACAAAACCGGTCATACAGATAAACAGCCAAGCCACCATCAGTATGACCACCTCTTTGCGTAAACCGTAGCCTGCGCCTGGGTTGGTTTTACCATATAGCCAAAGATAACCAAGTAGCCCGTAAACGACGCCAGACAGGCCGCCGAAGCCGGGGCCGCTAGCGTAGAACTGGGCAAGATTAGAGGCTGCCGCGGTTGCCAGCGTCAACCACAGTAGCTGCCAGCTTGATTGGAAGCGCTCAACAATACGCCCTAGATCTACCCACCAGAGCAAATTAAAGATGATATGCAGCGCCGTCAGGTGCATCAATGCAGGGGTAAATAATCGCCAAGGCTGCGTCGACAGCTCCGCCAAACTTTGCGGAAAGCTCAACGCGTTATAAAACAATCCACCAACAAACCATTGGCTCAAAAATACGACCGCGCACACTACAAAAACAATTTTGACCATCGGCCCGATGCTGCGCCACCAGTCTCCCGTAAACATGCCGGGCTGTGCTCCCAACGCGACAGGCTCGCTTACCTGCCACGCCGATTGTTGAAAACGCGGTGCCGCAGGGTTGGCTAAAAACTCTTCTAGCACGGTCCGCGCTAGGTCAAACTGATCAGCATCCGAGACCCGTAAAATAGCGCCATCGGTGGTCTCCTCGACTTCAGCACGAATACCCTGCTGGGCCATAACCTGAACCAAAAGATGCGCGGGTTGAGCCTGCTTAAAACGAACCAATTCCTGCATGACGACAGCTTACCTCTTGATAATTCTTCACGCTCAATGCCAGATCTAGTGAGACGGCAGCGCCCTATAGCCCCACAACGCTCGAAAGCAGCGACAGCTCAGATCACAAGACCACTTGCCCCGCAAAATCGCACCACGTTACCGATGCCACGCGTAAGACTGCAACGCCGCCGTTCTTTGTTCGGCTGGCAATGCAGCAATTTGTTCCACTTTTTGCCAAAAGCATGGCCATTCTCCGTCACAGCCCGAGAGCATCACGTCAAAGGCCGCCACCCAGCCTTCATAATCCGCAAAAGTGTTCAGCTGAGCGTTATTAAGCGGGCCATCAAACCAATTCCGATAACCTGCCAGATCCGGGTTGCCGGCAAGCGCCAACGAAAAAGCCTGCCTCAGATCAGCACGCATCTCATCGCGGAGCGCCATCTTAACAGAGTCAGTCTGCTCGGACTGATACAGCGACATCAGCATCTCGCGGGTCTCGTCAACCAGCGCCAGCACATGCTCACGCGCCGCATCACGGCGAACCATGCTGTCTTGTGCGTCCGTTAGTGATTGATCATGCGAAAGCTGATCCGCCACCTCATCACCTGTCGCCCTGTTGCGCACAAGCCAGCGACGCACACCCTCCCGCGCCACTGCCGTCGCTAAGCTTTCATTAAAGCGGGTATCCCCTTTCAGATAAAAACGACGGTGCACCAACTCGTGAAACAGCAGCTCAGTAAACCAAGCATCGCTACCCGCCAACATCGGCGTGGTGATGGGATCGTCAAACCAGCCCAAGGTCGAATAGGCAATGGCGCCGCTGGCGTAAACCTCAAAACCCTTGTCGCGCAACTTCTGCGCATCGCGTTCGGCGCGCGCCTGATCGAAATAACCACGATAGCTGGCGCAGCCAACCACCGGGTAACACCATTGCTTTGGGGATAATGATAATGGCGGGGCTGCGAACAAATTCCAGGTCGCCCAGTCTCGATCAAGCGTCACGTATTCGCTGTATGCATCGTCGACGGGCAGCTGAAGCTGCGCTTGGGCAAACTCCCGCAGTTGCTCACTAAGGACTAATTTATGTCGGATCGGTTCAGGCGTCGCAGCGCTTGCGACCACGTCAGCGACCGGCTGACGAGCGCGCATCAGATCGGTATGGCCACTAATGAGGTGGCCATAATAACCAGGTAGGCCGCATCCTGAGAGACCCACGCCGACACTAACGCAAACCAATAACACAACGCACAAACGAACGTGGCGACTGTGCTCTCTGACAAAGCCGAACGTGCCGTTACGCCCGGGAAACGTACGCACGCTCGCTCGTGTTGACCTTAACCGTTTCGCCGACCTCAATATATTCCGGCACCGACACCACCAACCCCGTATTCAAGGTTGCAGGCTTAGTGCGCGCTGACGCCGACGCACCTTTCAGCCCTGGGGCGGTATCAACAATTTCCAGCACCACGGTTTGCGGTAGTTCAAGACCAATCACCGCATCTTCAACTAACAGCACTTGCACGCCAGAAGTCGCCTCGGTAATAAACGCCATTTCGGCTTCAATATCAGCCTGCTTAAATGGGTATTGGCTATAGTCTTCGGCGTCCATAAAAATACAGTCGTCACCATCGATATAGGAGAACTGCACCTGCCGACGACGTAGCTGCACTGTCTCGACATCGTCATCGCCTTTAAAGCGCTCTTCGTATTTACCACTGCCCGTGACCGCATGCGCCTTAACCCGATAGAGCGTTGCCGCCCCACGCGCCGACGGTGACTGCACGTCGATCTGGCGAATCACAAAAAGGCCACCATTGACCGTCAGGACATCTGAACGTTTGAGTTCACTCGCTTTAGTCATACTAAAAATTGCGCTCCGCATCGCAGGAAAGTTTCACTGAGTGGATGCTAGCGGAAGCGGCCGCGGCGGCAAAGAGGTAAGTCAGGTATCCGTCGCGCCACGCAGTGTCATGGCCGAGTGCCGACACGGCCTAGGTTCACTCTATAAGCGCCGAATTCGGTGCATCAAATGGCATACCCAGAACAACACGCTCGATCGAATGCTGTGCCGTTGCACACAACGCAGACGCGTCCTTACTTGATAATTTGCTCGTATCAATGCTCGGCAACCAACACAGCTGCACACGAATATGATCACGGCGTAGCAACCGCCATAAGTGTCCCTGAAACGTATCCTCACCCAGAAAAGCCGGCTGCTCATCAACCCCACCCTGCGCATCGAGGTAACGCACTGCTAGCGGCTGAATAACAACTTGCGCCATCACTGGGGCACGAAACAGTGCGGGAAAAAACCGGCGCAACTGCTGGCCGTCCGTGGTGGTTCCTTCGGGAAACACCAACACCGCCGTGCCCTGCATGAGATAGCTGGCCAGTTCGTCCGCTTTACGATGTGACTCACCACTACCACGGCGGATATACAAGGTGCCTGCGGCACTGGCTAGCTGACCGATCAACGGCCAGTCACGCACTTCTGCTTTTGATAAGAAATGAACGTTCTGCGCGGCACCAATCACCGGAATGTCCAACCACGAAATATGATTACTGACAAAAAATCGCGCATCAGCATCAGGCCGGCCAAGCACCTCTACGTCCACATTCAAGATGCCGAGTAAAGTTCGTTGCCAGCGCTGTGCGGCGCGCCTTACCCGTAGCGCCCGCGGCTGCCAATAAGCTGCCAACAACAAGCTCAATAACAAACCATAAAAAATATGCGCCACCACGCGAACAAGTCGGTAGCTACGCCTAGCCTCAACCCGCACCGCATACGACACGTGGCGCAACCAGCCAGACCCGATTCCCACTAATGTTGTGTCATCAACCAGCTGGGCGCGCATTTAAACCGCCAGCGGTTGCAAAAAATGCTGTACGTATCGTTGCGGCAGACGATCCAGCGACAGCAAGATAAAAAAGTCGAGGCAGTTAAACTCCGGGTCCCAACACGGTTCTCCGCAAACCTCTGCGCCCATCCTCAAGTAGGCTTTTAGTAACGGCGGCATACGGACACTAGCCTGTTCATTCACACCGACCTGCAACGAATTTAGTGGCTGGGCGGGTTTTACGCGTCGATCACTTTCACTCAAATGCTTGTCGCGAATACGCTGCACGATCGCTGCGACGTCGTAGCCCTCATTCAACGCGACACTCGCGCAGCCAATCAGGTAGCGGACATCTGCTTCAATCATATATTGCGCAAGGCGCGACCAGAGCACGGCGATGACCGCGCCGTTTCGATAATCGGGATGAATACAGGTGCGGCCGATTTCGGCTATACGGCCATCGAGCTGCTCCAGCATACTCAAGTCAAATTCACCGGCGGAGTAATAGCCACCGCTACGTGCCACGCGCTCATGGGGTAGCACTCGGGTATAACCAACCATTTCGCCGCTGTGGTTATCACGTACGATAAGGTGCAAGCAGTGCTTGTCAAAACGATCACGGTCTAAACCAAAAGGCGAGTTAATTGCCGCGCCGTATTCCTCGGAAAACACTCGATACCGCAGGCGCTGCGCCCGCACAATATCGCGACGCGAGCGGCTAAACTCTGCACTAAAGCGTCCTGCACTGGGCGATTCATTCGCCTCTTGAACCAGCCACTTGCCTTGCGGCCGAATTTTTTCCGCCGTCAGCAGAAACGGTTTTGCCAACGCGCTGTTAAGCGCCTTAATCTTGTCTGCGGCAATTGCCAGCATGCAACTCTCCCGGAACCCTTGGCTCCATGACTATTTGCCATAGTCTGGAAAAGCAGCATTGCAAATCGGTGAAGACACGGTGACAGTTTCATAACAGTCAGCCACGCACCCGGCGACTCAGCACACAACCCGCATAGCCGACTTATAACGAGAACTGTATGACCGCCAACGTCGCATCGACGCTACCGTACCCAATGGAAGTCAAAAAAGGGCAACGCTATTTATTCTGTGCCTGCGGCCGCAGCGATACGCAGCCATACTGCAACCGGACGTGCGCCGACCATAGTGACTCGCATTTAAGCGCCTCAAGCATTAACGTCTCGGCCCCTCACGAAAAGGCGCCTGCTGATTTTCCCGAAGCGATCACTTACGTTGCTGGCCGAGATCAGATAGTCTTTTTCTGTGGCTGCAAGCAGTCTGCAAAGCTCCCCATCTGCGACGGCAGTCATATCAAACTAACCAACAGGGCTCCTCGGTGACGGAAACACAGCGACATATATGGACAAACCCCTTCCGACGAGCCTCGCTGGCCACACAGGTGCTCAACGCTTGGCGGGCCACCCCTCTGCTAGAAGGTGTGCCTGGCCGCGTTAGCGCTCAGCTCACGCGCCTCACCCATGTGCGTCAATACCAAGGCGGCGAATTCGTCTTTCGTGAAGGCGACAGTGCCGTCGCGGCGGCACTAATCATTAAGGGAGCCGTCATTATTCGATCAGGTGAGCACGATATTGCACGGCTCGAGGCGGGAGAGTTCTTCGGCGAGGCAGCATTGCTGGATGAAACTCCCCGCTCCGCCAGTGCGATTGCTGAGCCTGGCAGCGTTATTTCACTACTGGTCCGTTATCAATTTGAAGAGTTTGTGCGTCATCGCCCTCAGGCTGGCTTAGGTATCATGACAAATTTAGCCCAGCTCCTGCTGGCTCGACTGAAAAAGCGCAATCATGACGATGATACCGATACCTCTGCCAGTGCCCCTGACAATACCTTAGCCAAAGCTGTCGTCGAAGCGCCCGTCAATACCGGTATCCATGCTGATGTAAAAACCAAGACAAAGAGCCACGAGACTCTGACATGAAAGCATGGCTCCCCAAACTTGTCCTCGTGGTGGTCGCGCTCATGCTGCTGGGCTGGATTCTTGCCCCGATTTGGCTCGCGATACTGATCAGCGTCGTGTTTTATTTACTGCTCGCGCCCGCCACCAGCGCCTTGCAAGCCAGAGGCGTCGGTCGTAATCGCGCCATCTTACTATCGTTGCTGCCGCCACTATTAATCCTTATTTATGCAGCAACCTACTCCGTCAACCTGCTACGCGAGTACCTGCCCAACCTCGCCAACGATTTAGAACATTTACAGCAAAGTGCGGCGCTGACGCTATTCCAATTCGAGGCGCATTTAGAAACAGTACTAGGGATACGCTTGCGACTGGCAGAGCAAACACAAGTGCTCGATCTCAATGCCATGCTAAAAACGGACAAACTCCTTGAGTCTGGTGGTATTTTCGCAAACCTCGCCGTTAACCTCGCCCTAGTCCCTCCGCTCGCGTATTTTCTATTACGCGATTACCGCCGCTGGCGAGATAGTGCTCTTAATCTTTTGCCGAACAATCAATTTGAACTCGGCTGGATTATGTACTTCGGTGTTAGCACACGTATGCAGGCCTATCTCCGCGGGCTTATGTGGCAAGGGTTAATTCTTGCGGCCATTACATCAACTGGCTTTTGGTTAGCCGGGTTTCCATCCCCTATTCTGCTTGGCGGTCTCACCGGTATTGCTGGACTGGTCCCCTATTTAGGTCCCATTCTTGCCATGGGGGCGCCACTGGTTATGCTGCTATCCGCGCCAGAATTTCAGGCCGCCTCAATCATCGAAATTATTATCGTCCTGTCCATTGGTTTTGGTTTCGACAATCTGATTACGGTGCCATTTCTACTGGCCGGCACTGTTAATTTACACCCTGGCGTCGCCATGGTCGCAGTAGTCGTTGCAGGTCATGTTGGCGGTATTCCTGCAATGATTTTGGTCATCCCTGTACTGGGCATGCTCAAAATTGTATTGCAAACTTTGCTTAATGGGCTGAGCGCGCCCATTTCAACGCACTAATTTTCCGACCAACACGTATCTTCGCCCGCAAACTCAGCTGCGGCATTCATTCCGGGCTTAGCATTCCATTTAATACTCAATAGGTATGCGGAATACTCACAAGAAAGAACTACGAAAATCTCTGCAAGAGGCTCGCTTACTTTCAGCATCACATTCAAGTTTGAAACATAATTGTTAAATACCCTAAACCATCACACTTCGCGTCTTACATTCAGAGCACGCTTATCGCACACTACCCTTTTTAATCAAACCGTTTGAACTTCCGTGGTCGACCGCTCGGGTCGCACGGCTTACGATTAGCCACAAGGATGCAATGATGAAACGCTCGACGCTCTCCCGCTCTGCCCTTAACAGCGCTATTGCGCTAACAGTGCTGACTAGCACCTTCTCGACCACCGCCAGCGCTGCCGAAGAAATGCCCGAGCGTTTCTTCTATTTTGGTGCACACGCCAGCCAATATTTCTCTAATATCAATAGCGTCGGCGATAACGACAAGCCTGACGACACCACCTTGCCAGGCATCCAGGCTGGCTATCGTTTTAATCCATCATGGTCGCTCCAGCTTTGGTGGGAACGAAATAGCTTTAGCTCAACGACCGATAACTTTGAAGGCGATTTAAGCAATATTATCGCCAGCGCTCGCTACCATTTTAGCGACACCTCACTACTTGGTTTCGAACCTTATATGGGCGCCGCCATTGCCGATTACGTCATTGACGTCGACAAAGAAAGGAACGACACCCTTATCGGCGCCGAATTTGGTCTACAACAAAGATTGCGCCCGCACTGGTTAATCGATTTTGGTGCTCGCCCTCTCTATAGCCTTGATAGTGAGCGATGGGATGCAGAAGCCTATGTCGCGCTTAACTTTTTGTTCGGTGGCGACACTAATAAAAGCAATGGCACCGAAACAACAAGTGAAGCCACGGCCCAGAAGACCGCAGTACAAGACATCACAACAGCGACCGTATTCGGTGATAAAGATGGCGACGGCATCAGTGATGGCATAGATCAATGCCCAGAAACGGCTGCCGGCGCAAGTGTCGACACCAATGGCTGCGAAACCGACAGCGATAATGACGGCGTTAGCGACAGCCTTGATCAATGCCCCGGCTCAGCTGCCCGCGTCAAGGTCGATGCGCAAGGCTGCAAAGAAATGCTGCAAAGCACTGTGCGCGAAACCCTCTATATCGAGTTTGCCCACAATACGGCCAACGTAGCAGATGATTCCGTCAAGCAGATCGAAACGCTGTCGGAAAAGCTATATCAATATCCCGATGCACAATTAACGCTCGAAGGCTATACCGACAGCAGTGGTTCAGCGGCCTACAACAAACGACTGTCACAGCAACGCGCTGACGGCGTCAAACAGGTCCTTATCGATCGCTTCGGCATTGATGCAGCACGCATCACCGCTGTGGGTAAAGGCGAGGAATCACCTATTGCCGACAACAGTACTGCTGATGGCCAGCGCAAGAACCGTCGCGTGGAAGTCCTCCTCTCAAACAGCAACTAAGACCTCCCCGTCGTCATCTCTACGGTGACGTCACATACCACAACAGGCGGCACTTGCCGCCTGTTGTCATCCACTGCACACTAACACCGCACTTTTCTGACACGGTCTGACCAAATATGGATATCTCCCTTAGAACACTCTCTAAAACCTTAGGGCGTGCCGCATGCTCATCGAGCGCCATATTCAGCAGCGTCCGACTCAATAACATTCTTGCTTACAGTGCTTTATTCGCCTCATTGCTGGTCAGCACCAACGCGCTCGCTGCCACGCAAACTTACTTCATTGCGATTGAAGAAATCGAATGGGAGTATTTCCCCTCGACCGATCAACCGGCCGTGGCATTAGATAAGTCTCAGCGCACGTCCACCAACTCTTCGGCCAACCGCGTCGGCACCGGCTACCGGAAAGTTATTTATCGCGGCTACACCGATGAAAGCTTTACTACAGTATCGCCACAGCCAGCAGCACAGGGAATACTGGGCCCAACATTGCGCGTTCAAGTCGGCGACACACTCAACGTTGTTTTACGCAACAATGCCGCACGCCCATACACCATGACGATTCAAGGGCTCAGCACCGAAAATAAAAATAACTCTGACAAAAAAACGATTACAGCGGCAATCGAGCCGAGCGAAACCAGAACACTACGATGGAATATCGAACCGGAGTCGGGCCCAGGCCCCGCCGACAAAAGCTCTGTCGCGTGGCAGTACTTTAGCAATGTCTCCAAAGAAAAAGATATGCACTCTGGCCTTGTCGGCGCGGTGATTGTCAGCCGTCGTGGCCTTGGCCGTCGCAACGGCCCACCACTCGACGTTGATCGTGAATTTGTTCTGCTCACCGCGCTGTCTAACGAAAATATTAGCTGGCATGCATCGGACAATTTGCGACGTTTAAAAAACAATAATCCTGAGCGAAAAGGCGAACGCTATTACGCGAGCAACATGATGGCCAACATCAACGGCTATATGCATGACACCCTTCCTCCGTTAGACATGAACGCATGTGAGAAGGTGCGTCTTTATCACCTTCGCTTAAGTTCACAGCCAGCCGACCTAGGTCTAGAGCTTACTGACAACACATTGTTGCGAGATGGCCATCGTACGACCACCATCAGCACCCCTGTCAGCACTATCAGCGTCGCCGACTTCTCGCCGACGAAGACAGGACCCCATGCTTTTTCAGCTGCCGGAGAGGGCCTTGCCGAAGCGGGGATTTATGCCCACTTCACGGTTAATCCGCCGACACTCGACTGCGAATAAAACCCAACTAACGCGTGGCGTATTTAGCAATACGCCACGCCAACACCGCCCTTCCTCACAATCGCTCTCCGCACTTTTCACCGTTATGTCATCGCTGTCATAGATTCAGCTTTGCCGCTTTCTTGCCCACTCCTATGATATCCAGTTGCTCCGCCGACACTGCCACATGGCACTTCGGTCAAGCTAGTTATTCAACGAACACGCATAATCGAATCACTACTAGGGTAATGCCTCTGCAAACCAGCAGCTCATCGCCCCCCATGCGACTGCGTTTACCGTAACGTTAACAACACGCTTACGAAAACGTTTTCGCCAACTTTAAAGGACCACATTGTTATGGCCAAAGATGCCGTCGGTTATGCATTGAATGCATTAAACAGACTTGCCAGCTCTGATGTACTCGATAAAGTAGGGCTGCGTAAATTAGTGGAGCGTCTCGCTTACACCCTTACGCGCACGGGCTTTCAAATCATTACCACGACTGCTCGCACGTTTAAGGCAAAACAAAAACTCGACAAGCCGCAGCGACTTAACGCGCCCGGCGAAACCACTTTGTTGTTTGATTTAAGTATCACTGAAGAACAACAAATGATTCGCGAATCAGTACAGGGATTTGCCCGTGACGTACTGCGTGGCAAAGCCGAAGAAGCGAATAGATTGCATGCGACGTCAGCTGACACAATTAGCGCCGCACAAGAACTGGGCCTAAATCTCTTTGCCGTACCGGAAGCGCTTGGCGGCGCAGCATCAGAGCGTAGCGCCGTCACCACCGCGCTGCTCGCTGAAGACCTTGCCCACGGCGACATGGGCCAAGCCATTGCCATACTCGCCCCAATGAGTGTTGCTAATGCCCTCACACGCTGGGGCTCCGCAGAGCAACAATCGAAATATTTGCCTGCCTTTGCAGACGATCACGCGCCGGCCGCCACGATTGCCGTGACCGAACCGCACGTCCTATTTGATCCGATGCAGCTGGCCACCACGGCTGTCAAGAACGGCAACAACTGGATTCTGAACGGCAAAAAATCACTCGTTCCCCTTGCTGCCGAAGCTGAACTTTTTCTTGTTGCTGCCATGACGGACGATGGCCCAGCGGTGTTTATTGTTGAGGGCGGCAGCAAAGGCCTCCACTGCGGCAACGACCCTGGCATGGGCGTTCGAGCTGCCGCTATGCGTCCATTAACGCTCGACAACGTTAGCGTTGCGGACAGCAACAAACTCGGCGCCAATGATTTTAATTATCGTGAGTTTATCGATCTCGGCACGCTGGCTTGGTGTGCAATGGCCGTCGGCACCTGTCAGGCTGTACTCGATTATGTCATTCCCTACTGCAACGATCGCATCGCCTTTGGCGAGCCAATCAGTCACCGCCAAGCCGTCGCCTTTATCATTGCCGATATGGCCATTGAACTCGACAGCATGCGCCTACTGACATGGCGTGCAGCCTGTCGTGCGGAGCAAGGAAAATCATTCCAGCGCGAAGCACACATGGCCCGCACCTTGGTTAAAGAAAAAGCCATGAAGATCGGCACCGACGGCGTTCAGCTTCTCGGCGGCCACGGCTTTACACATGAATATCCAGTCGAGCGTTGGTACAGAGACCTGCGCATTATCGGCATCGCATTCGGCGGCCTACACCTGTAATCGGCGGAGAAAAAATAATGAATATTGAAATCCCAAAAAAATTCGGACCCATTATTAATAATGCTCATCAGGTAGCGTTAAACGTATTCCGTCCAATTTCTCGTAAATACGATCGTGCTGAACATCAACACCCTAAAGAGCTCGACATGCTTGCCTCTGTTTTAGACGGTTTCAACGAAGGCGACCCGGAATCTAGCGCCGGCGCGTCGCAAACCGGCAAAGGAAAAGTTGTCAATGACGGCTCCATCAAAAATGGCGCCAACATGAGCACCTGCCTTGGTGCGCTTGAACTGAGCTATGGCGACGCTGGATTTCTACTCGGCATGCCCAGACAAGGCTTAGGTAACGCAGCAATCGCAGCAGTTGCCAACGACGAGCAGCTCAAGCGCTTTGAAGGCAAGTGGGCGGCGATGGCAATCACCGAGCCGGGCACCGGATCAGACTCTGCCAACATCCGCACCACGGCCAAAAAAGATGGTGACCACTATGTACTCAATGGTGAAAAAATCTTTGTCACCTCAGGCGAGCGCGCAGACTGTGTCGTTGTCTGGGCATCACTTGATTTGGACATTGGTCGTGCCGCGATTAAATCGTTTGTAGTCGAATGGGGTACACCAGGCATGGAGCTGGCTCGCCTTGAGCACAAGCTTGGTATTCGCGCATCAGATACCGCAGCCATCGTTTTCACCGATTGCCGTGTCGCTGCAGAAAATCTTCTCGGCAACCCAGAAATTGATACGAAAAAAGGTTTTGGCGGCGTCATGGAAACCTTTGACAACACCCGGCCACTGGTTGCCTGCTTTGCCCTTGGCTGCGCCCGCGCGTCATTGGAGCGAGTTAAAGAACTGATGGCCGACCATATTGCCCTAAACTATGACAAGCCCGTTGATAACTGTTCCGCCATTGAGGCTGAGTTATATCGCATGGAAGCCGATTGGGAAGCAACCTATTGGCTGGCAATGAAAGCGGCGTGGATGGCAGATAACAAACACTCCAACTCGCTTGAAGCCTCAATCTCGAAAGCGAAGGCGGGCCGTGTTGGCAATCACATTACGCTACGCTGTGTTGAGCTGGCTGGCAGTCTCGGTTACACCGAAGATGAGTTGTTGGAGAAATGGGCAAGGGATTCAAAGATTCTGGATATCTTTGAAGGCACCCAGCAGATTCAGCAACTGATTATTGCTAGACGCCTGCTAGGCTTGTCATCAAAAGAACTGAAGTAATTTGTCGCCAGCAAGCTCCCACAAAAAAGCCATGCTAAATCTTGTGGGAGCTTGCTTGCAGGCGATGCGGTCTTCGTCAAACGCCCTTCGCATGCAAGCCCCCTATCAAAATACCTTACGCCAGATTAGTAGCTCTTCGCTCTGCTCATAGGCACCTTGCTGCCGGATACCATCGAGTCCGCTTTCAGCTGACCGATAATCGCCTGACTAAAAGCCAGAACGCCTGACTGAACATCTTTCGGATTGATCGTTTCTGACTGCGCCTTCCACACCGACTTCTCGGTACTAACATCAAACAAATTACTCTGAACATAGTAAGCCTGCTCCTTAACAAAGTAGCCCGGCGTGTACATTGTTTGATAGTTATAACCGATATATGCCCCGTAACCCATGTAATATGGCGTTACCGACATAGCGGCAATCTCCTTCTGTGGCGGCACATAATCTTCACGTACTTCCGCACTCAACAACGAAACAACCAAGACCGCATCAGCACCATTTTCTTTAACCGCCGACTCGGCCAACGCGCGAATCGCCTCGGGCTTATCTTTATCTAATCCCCCCGGCATCGATAAAGACGCAACCACATTCCTCACCCCGGCGCTCTCTAGCTCAGCGGCTAATCCCTGCTCAATAACCTGGCGAATTTGACCATTATCTGTAATGGCTAATACCATCACTTTTTTATACGGCGCCTTTGCGTCGTCGCTTTTTTCCACGGAAACAAGCTGCGTCGTACTAGCGCAGCCCGCCATCATCGCAATCGTCATGACGGCAAAGGCCAGCGCGCGAACAGCTTGAAGAAAAGTCTTTTGCATTGGGGATTCCTCGGAGCACAGGGGGTTAATCGGTCTGAGTTTATCAACTTCATACAGCAAAAGTAGGCATAAACCGCTTTCTCAGCCAACATTATCGCACTTTGCATGATTCTTCCGCGCTAATCGGCACAGCTGCGTAGAACGTGCATAATGTCTTTGACGGTCACTAACAGGACATCTCATGCCTATAACAAAAAAAAACGGTTATTTCTCTCTTTTTGCTGTGCTCTGCACCGCAACCGCCTTTCTCAGCGCATGCTCTGAACCAGAGCCTACCCCTGCAGCGCAAATCGAAGCACAAGCGCCGGAGACTGAACAGGCCGCGCCAGAGGCACAATCAACAGAATCCAAACAATCCGAGGCAGCCAGCCATCCCGTCACCGAACACTTGTTCCGCTGTACAGACGGCGAAGAATTTAGCATTCGCTTTGGCGATCAAATGGCCACGCTAAACACCGCTAACGAACAATTTGATCTACGCCAACAACCGGCAGGGTCCGGGGTCCGCTATGCCGACGAGACCGTCGAGTTTCTGTCTAAGGGCGATCAAGCCATCTTTATGATCGCCGACCAAACACATGACTGCACCCTGGCAAGCAGTGAGCAACAGCAAATTCCCGGCCCGGAAACTACCGCGGCCAAACCATAGGGCGCCACCATGAATGATCGACTGCCGCCACTGCAATTGCTGCGTACCTTTGAAACCGCAGCGCGCTTACTAAGCTTCAAAGATGCCGCCCTCGCGTTGCACGTCACCCCCTCTGCTATCAGCCATCAAATGAAGCAGCTTGAGGAACACCTCGGCATCGATCTATTCTCACGCGTCAATCGCGGTCTGCAACTGACCGCCGCCGGACTACAGTATCGACATGAGGTCGCCGACGCATTAGCACGTCTGACGCGCAGCACTGACGACTTGCATCGCCGCTTTGGCCGTCCGGCATTGCGCGCCAGTATCTTGCCGCTAATGGCGGCAGATTTAATTATTCCCGCACTGCAGTCATTTCAAACCATGCACCCTGAGATAGAGCTGCGCATCGAAACCAGCATTGAGATGGTCGACTTTGCCAAGTCTGACCTAGACGTCGCTATACGCTTTGGCCTCGGCGACTGGCCCGGCCTCGCTAGCGAGAAAATCTGTAATATTATCGGCACGCCGGTTTGCTCTGCCGGCTACGCCCGCGACAACAACCTAAAAGAAATCGAAGATATTCGTCGCTGCCAACTGATTGGCCTGCCGGTGCAAGAGCGCGCCTGGGAGCGACTTGCTGAAGCTGCTGGCGTAGTGGACTTCAAACCCGAGCACAGCCTCTTTCTTGATAGCTTGCTCTCCACCAGCCGTGCTGCCGAACAGGGGCTGGGGCTCGCTATTGGTCTCTTTCCAATCATGTCACCACTACTGCAAAGTGGCCGACTGGTCGCGCCATTTCCCATATGGGTGCCTATTCCTGAAGGCCACTATATGGTCTGGAGACCAGAAGATAGCGACAGGCCAGCGTTAACGGCGTTCCGAGACTGGATACGCAACCTAATGAGTGAACTACGGATGCCCGACGTCATCAGAGATGAGCCAAATTCATCTATCGTCGATCTTTAATCGTTTGTCCTAGTCGCCAGCAGCCCTTAGCCTGCTCACTCTACCCGCAAAATACGCGGGCAACAGGAGAGCAGCATGTCCGACAGTTTTATTCATCTCATTACCCAGCGACGCTGGACCGTACTCGCCCTGAGTTTGGTGATTCTCGCCGCCGCCATGACGGGCCTGCCGCGCACCAAGCTGGTGTCGGATTTCGAAGTATTCTTCTCTCCTGACAATACCGACCTACTGGCTTATCACGCCATCCAGGATGAGTACACCCGCGACGACAACATCATGTTTGTGGTCAGCGCCCGCAACGGCAATGCCTTTACCCGCGACACCATGGCCGCGGTTGAAGCAATGACCGAGGCCGCATGGGCACTCCCCTTTTCAATTCGTGTGGACTCGCTCACCAATTACCAACACACCCGCGCAGATGCTGATGACCTGCTTGTCGAAAATCTCATTGAAGATGCCGGCACGCTTAGCGACGAGCAACTTTCTGTGGCCCGCGATACTGCCATTAACGAAATCACGCTGTATAAGCGCCTAGTCCGCGATGGAGACGTCACCGGCATTAACGTCAGCTTTGACATTAATGACGCCGATCGAAACAAAGAATTCCCCGCTATCGTCAATGCCGCCCGAGCGCTCGGCAAACGATTTGAAGCAGAGAACGACGGTATCGAAGTGCGCCTAGTCGGCAAATTAATTAATAACGACGCATTCCGGGCCAGCTCTATCAACGACCTCACCCACCTCGTACCACTCGCGTTTCTACTTGCCATGATCACCATCATGATCTTTATGTGGCGCAGCAGTCGGCGCATTTTTACTGCGCTCTCCGCAACCTTTTCGGTTCTGTTAGTGATTCTCTTCTCTATTCTGACCGCGCAAGGGATCGCCTCGTGGATTGGCATTCCGATTACCCCCCCTGTAGCAAACGCACCAACGATGATTCTGACGCTGGCCATTGCCGACAGCATTCATATTTTGGTCAGCTACTTCCAGTTCCAACGCAGCGGCGAAAACAAAACCACTGCGATGGTGTCGAGTTTAAAACTGAACGCCCAACCCGTGTTCCTAACCAGCGCCACCACCTTGCTCGGCTTTCTAAGCTTGAACTTCAGCGATTCGCCGCCGTTCCAAGACCTTGGCAATCTGGTAGCGGTTGGCGTTTTGTTCGCGTGGCTTTATTCGATGACCATTTTGCCTGCATTGATGCTGCTCTTACCTTCAAGCGTAAAGGCAACGAACGAAAGCAAAACACAGAACAACGCAGGCATGAACAGCCTCGCCAACTGGGTCATCAAACACTATAGACCGCTACTCTTTAGCGGCACCGCTGTCGTCATTCTGTTTGCCGCGCTGGTGCCACGCAATGAACTCAACGATGTCTGGGCTGAGTACTTTGATAAATCGACCATACAGAGACAGAGCAGTGACTACGTGCGCGCCCACCTCACTTCAGTCAACAACGTGTCCTTCTCGCTCGGCAGCGAAGGACAAGGCGGCATTACCGATCCCGCCTACCTCGCCAAAGTCGATGAGTTTGCTCAGTGGCTGCGCAGCCATCCGTTCATCAGCCACGTCTATTCCTTTACCGATGTAATGAAGCGCATTAACAAAAATATGCACGGCGACGATGAGAGCTGGCACAAGCTGCCGGAAGATCGTCAACTGGCCGCGCAATACTTACTGATGTACGAGCTATCGCTACCCTTCGGCTTAGACGTCAATAATCAGATCAATATGAGCAAATCAGCAACAAAGCTCATTGCTACCGCAAACGACAGCTCTACGAGTGATCTACTCGCGTTCCAAGACGACGCCCGCGAATGGCTGCAAGCAAACGCCCCCGAAAGCATGTATCACCCAGGTGCAGGCGGCGACGTAATGTTTGCGCACATCGGCCAAAGCAATATCCGCAGCATGCTATTTGGCACCCTACTCGCACTGGCCGGCATATCGGTATTGATCGCATTAATGTTGCGCTCAGTACGCTACGGCATCATAAGCCTTGTGCCGAACTTAGCACCTGCAGCCATAGCGTTCGGATTTTGGGCGCTATATGACGGCGAGATCGGCCTCGGCCTATCGGTTGTTATCGGCATGACACTCGGCATCGTCGTCGACGACACCATCCACTTTATGTCCAAATACCTGCGCGCAAAACGTGAGCAATCACTCAGCACCGCTGATGCAATTTCTTACGCCTTCAATACCGTTGGCGTGGCACTGGTCATCACCACCGTCATCTTGTGTGTGAATTTCGGCGTACTGGCCATGTCGACCTTTAGGCTCAACTCCGACATGGGTCTCATGACGGCGTTAACGATCTTTGCTGCATTGATCATCGATTTCTTCCTGTTAGCTCCACTACTACTTTGGCTGGAAAAAGACGACAAGCAACCACAAACCTCGGATCAGGGCGCCGCAGCACTAACACTCGAAACAGCCGAACAAAATATCTAAGAAAATGCAAAATAGAGCCATAAAAAAGCAATAGATCATTGGAAAACAAAAAAGCCGCCAAGAAATATAACCTTGGCGGCTTTTTTGTTTCTGATTCTTGTCGACTTTCTTTAAAACGCCAAAGCACCGCAAAAGTGTTTATCTCAATGCGGCCCCCATCACCTCTTCAGGAAAGATCAATAAGAAGCGGGCAGCCATTTACGTAACATTTTTCTCAGATCAGCTTGGCGGAAAGGCTTCGCCACAAAGTCATCCATACCCGCCGCCAAACATGCCTCTCGGTCTTCGACCATCACCCCTGCCGTCATCGCGATAATAGGTAGATGCGCTGCTGAACGCGACAATACGTTCTGTCGGCGTAAAATTCGCGTTGCTGTAAAGCCGTCCATTTCCGGCATCTGACAATCCATAAACACAACATCAAACTTTTCCGCGGCAACGACAGCAAGCGCTTCTTCGCCATCCCCCACGACAGTGACTTCACAGCCCAATCGACCGAGCATCACCATCGCAACCTGCTGATTAGTCGGCGTATCTTCCGCTAACAACACTTTCACGCCGGCCATCGGCAAAACCGTGGACTCTGCATCGGTATCGGGCTCATCGTCACGCCGATCGCCTAGAGCAAATCGTAACGTGCGTGATAATTCATGGCGCCTAACAGGCTTATGCATCACCTGTACGTAGCCGGCCTCATGCGCACGCGTCAGCTCGCCTGTTTGCAGCATAGACGCCACCATAATCCATGCCGCATCGCCGCGTAATCCTTTCTCCGCCGCACGCTCAATAAGCTCAATGCCGTCCATTCCCGGCATGCGCAGATCGACCAACAAACATTGCCACGGCTTCCCTTCATTCTGCGCTTGCGCGAGCATTCCGAGCGCCGCCTGACCATCTGCCGCTTCAGCGCAAATCATGCCGAGATGCTCTAATTTGTGCCTTAGAATTTCGCGATTAGCGGGATGATCATCTACAACCAGCGCACGAATGCCCTGCATATCACGGTCCAAATTCGGGCTCGGCAGAACAGTGTGCGAAACCTTCGCAGACAAACCAATGATGAACGTGGCCCCTTCTCCCGGCTCGCTGCGCACGTCGATCGCGCCGCCCATCATCTCCACCAGCTGCTTCACAATTGCCAAACCGAGGCCACTTCCGCCGAATCGACGGGCATGGGAGCTGTCCGCCTGAACAAACGGCATAAACAATCGCTTCACTGTTTCTGCATCCATACCAATACCGGTATCGCGCACCACAACAATCAAGCGCTCAGTCTCACCTTCACGCTCCGCGCGAAGTGAAACGGAGACTTCGCCAGAATCAGTAAACTTTATCGCATTGCCTACGAGGTTCATCAAAACTTGACGCATTCTGGTGCCGTCGCCGCGTACCGCATCAGGGACTGAGTCATCAATATCGCAGACCATTTCCAATGACTTACGGAAGGCCTGTTCCGCCAACAGCTCAGTCACTTCTTCAACAACTTGTGCCGGGCTAAAATCGATGCATTCCAGCTCCAATTTGCCAGCCTCAATTTTAGAAAAATCGAGCACATCATTAATAATACCAAGAAGCGATTCGCCAGACGCATGGACTGTCTCCGCGAAATGCCGCTGGTTTTCATTTAGGGATGTTTCCAGCAAAAGCTCCGTCATACCAAGCACACCATTCATTGGCGTACGTATTTCATGACTCATCGTTGCCAAAAACTGAGACTTCGCTCGGTTCGCAGATTCCGCCGCGAGGCGTGCTTCGTTGAGCTCTCGTGTTCGCACTGCAACCTGCTGTTCCAGCGTCAACTTATGTCGCTCAAGCTCCAAATCGCGCAGCTCAATCTGCGCCAACATATCATTGAAGCTTTCCGTAAGTTGGCCGACCTCATCACGCCCCGCTAAACGAGCACGTAGCGCATAATCACGGCGCTGAGAAACCTCTCGCGCGACATTCGCCAAATCAATAATCGGCGCCGTCGCTCGATGGCCGAGAATACGCCCTATACCGGTGGCAACTAATAGTGACAAAAGAGAAAACAACATAAGCGCGAGTAAATACTGCGCCAATTCAAGCCATAAACTCCCCACATCCGAGGAGATACGAATAAAGCCAAGTTGTTCGGCTTCTAGCATAATCGCTTGTTCGATTTCGACTTTACTTGCGTACAACGAATGCGCTCGCGGCGCACCGCACCCCGCCTGACCGTCGCCACGTAACACCACTGACGCAAAAATCCGCTCATCCATGGTCACAATGCAGGCCGACGTAATCGTTGTATCCGCATACAGAGATTGCAAAAGCTTATGCGCTTCATCTACATCGGAAAACGCAACTGCCGCCTGTGCATTGAATGCACTGACTTGTGCAAGCGTATCAAGACGGACCTGAGTGTCCGCACGCATTTTGAAAGCCGAGACGGCGGCAAAGCCAATCCAAGCAACAAGCAATGCAAAGCCGCCACTCACCCAAACAATTCGTTGAAATTTCTTTCGTAATGGAAGGTCGGATAATCGAGTCATATCGCCCTCACCGAACGTCTTGGGCAAGTTGCAAAATACGGGCGCTAAACTTCAGGCCATTTTGCTGCGCAGCAGTGAGATTGACGCGAAAGCGCACATGATCTTTCTCAATAAACAACGACACGATGCCACCGTCATCAATAAAATCTGTGCTTTCACTAATCGTCAGAACAGGACGGAGGGAAAGCTTCGGCAAAGCCGAATCCCATAACGCACGATGTGCATCCGTTAAATACAGAATCTGACAGCTTTCTGCTTGAGAAGAAGAGGTAATTGTTATGAGTTTAATCACACGTCCCTGAGCGAGACGTCCATCAATAAGGCTGAGCGGCGTACCGCCAGTAGAACCCGAAAATGCGCACAGTTGCAGAGGTGTTGTTGACGTGGCGAAAGTCGCCGAAGGCCACTCTACAAATCTCGCGAAATTATAAATAAACGCCGCTTTAATTTCGCCCGCGCGTGCACCTGTTGCGCTATCCGAATGACGCGCCACTTCTTGGCTTCCCGCTTGACACAGCCCCGCTACAAGCAGCAACAGCGCTGCCAAACATCTAAGCGACCCGTCCCTGATCCCTATCACGCTTCATAATCCGTTTGCGACGTAAACTTCCTTGCCATGCTAACCGTCTCTGTCACTCATTACGTTGACCTTTTTCCGATTAAGGTATCGCCCTAACGAAACGCGGCATCAACAAGCGCTACATGCTGTTACATGACTTTATTAGGTAATAAATAAGTACCTTAACGCAGCCAAGAGCCTCAGGCGAACAAAAACACGCCCTTAAACCGCTATTTACGCTAACCCCAACACACTCAAGCGGCGCCATTATTGCATTGCGGAGCTAAAACGCGTTGAATCCCAGCACAGACAAAATGTAACATTCTCCAGTGGCTAGACTGCTACACTAGCGGAGCTTCTGGTGTTGCTATTAACCGACTAAAGACTATTCCGGCGACGGCGGCTCGGGCCAGCATAGCCCTATTCACCCCAGCTTCGCCTTAGCCGTACTCTATCTAATCGGCGCAAACTGCAACAACGATTGGTTTTTGCAAGCCAACGACAAAAATAAGAAACCGATTCATTATTAATGTGGTGCTTTAATGTGGTCTTTGTATCGTCAGTTACATGACGTGGTGTATAGCGGGGCATACAGTCAAATGTCTCGTGGGGCGTATGAGATGTTCCCTCGGAAAGAGTGGAAAATGGAGTACCTAGTTATCCAGAAACTGAAAAACATCATCATCCTCACATTGCTTACCACCGGCTTGCCGAGCATCGCTGCGGCGGCTAACGCAACGGTCATTCTTAGCCAAGATTGCGAATATGTCCTCCTTGATTCAAGTGAGGGTCAGATCTTGATGAAGCTCATCGAAGGGGACAAACCGAAGTCCGGCGACACCCTCAGCGGCAGCCTAAAGCAACGCGATTTCAGCAAACTAACCGTGCAACGCACTAGCGAAGTCATCAGTGTGTGGATCGACATTGTTGATCGCTCCGGCACCAAAGCGCTCATGCGCTACAGCCAGTACTGCAATTAGACCACGTCTCGACAAGTGCCCCTGACACTCAAACCCTCCTATTCCGACAACATCGCAATCAGCTCACGCGGCGCTGCATCGCTGACGGTACAGCGTAAATTTCGTCCGTCGCGCTGTAATTCAATCAACCCTGCGGCCTCCAGCGCCCGCAAATGATGCGAGACCGTCGGCGCACCAATACCTAAACGCTGAATGAAATCCGTCAATAAACACCCACACGAGCCAACCTCCGCAGCATTTGCACCACCTTGACGACGTACCACCTCGGTGAACATCTGCAAACGACGTGGGTTAGACAGCGCTTTAAATGCACTTGCTAAACGCTCTGGCTCCGCCATCCTTTCTCCATATGCGGCGACTCAGCGCCTCCACCATTGCCCAATCATGCCCTGCATGACGGTGCTGCCGATCAGGCCAAACGACGCCGTCACAACAAAATACTTTGACCAGTATCCCTCCTTATAATAGTTTGATCAACATCGAACTATTAACCATAATCATCAAACCCAATAAGCCGGAGCCAATGAGCCAGAGCCAGTGGGTCAGGACTAACCGGACGGAGCAATCACCATGACACAGCCCACCCTTTCACAGCCTATCGATCTGCCATGCGGCGCCACGGTCAAGAACCGTTTTGGCAAGTCAGCCATGAGCGAAACACTGGGCACAACGGATAACCGTGCCACCGGTAAGCTCGCAACGCTTTACCAAAGCTGGGCAGAGGGCGGCACAGGGCTGCTAATTAGTGGCAATGTCATGATCGACCGTCGCCACCTTGGCGAGCCCAATAACGTCGTACTTGAAAACGAAGAAGGCCTCGACGCAATACGTCAATGGGCCAAGGCAGGCACACAAAATGGCGCCCATCTTTGGGTCCAGCTAAACCACCCTGGCAAACAAACACCGAAGCTACTCACCAAACAGTCCGTTGCACCCTCCGCTGTGCCCTTTAAAGCCGAACTGCGCAGCTATTTCAATACGCCACGAGAGCTGACCGAAACTGAAATTCTCGACATTATTAAGCGCTTTGGCCGCAGCGCAGCGCTGGCAAAAAAAGCGGGCTTTACCGGCGTTCAGATTCACGGTGCACATGGCTACTTAGTAAGCCAATTTTTATCGTCACACCATAACCAGCGCACCGACCAATGGGGTGGCAGTCTGGAAAATCGTATGCGCTTCGTCATTTGCGTCTATGAAGAAATTCGTCAACAGGTCGGTAACGATTATCCGGTTAGCATTAAACTCAATTCAGCCGACTTTCAGCGCGGCGGTTTTAGCGAAGATGAATCCATGGAAGTGGCCGAACAGCTCGCCAACCTCGGTCTCGATCTACTCGAAATTTCTGGAGGCACCTACGAGTCACCGGAAATGACCGGCCTGAACGTCCGTGACAGCACACGCCAACGCGAAGCCTACTTTCTTGATTACGCGCAGAAGATTCGCCAGCGAATTAGCATTCCATTAATGGTCACTGGCGGGTTTCGCACTGACGCCGGCATGCGCGATGCGCTCGCCAGCGGTGCCACCGACTTCATCGGCCTTGGCCGTCCGCTGGCATTAGAGCCCGATCTTCCTAACCGCATCATGGCAGGAGATAAGGTAACCAGTGTGGTTAAACCCATTCGCACGGGCATCAAGATGGCAGACGATTCCGCCATGATGGAGACTATGTTTTATACCTACCAAATCGGGCGGATCGCGAAAGGCAAAAAAACTAAGCCGCATGAAAACAGCATCATCTCAATGCTGCGAGCCTTTGCGCTAATCACCTTCCGCACCACTAAAACAAAACGGCTGCGCGCGTAACCAACTACCCGTCGTCACTATCAAGCCAATAAAAAAAGGGGCCTCAATAAGGCCCCTTTTTTTATAACCCTTCAGCACTCAACAACAGCGCCGTCGAACAACAAACGTAAACATCACCTCTACAAACCCGCCGCAAGCTCCGCGCCCTGACGAATCGCACGCTTTGCATCAAGCTCTGCCGCCAGCTCAGCACCACCAATAAGGTGATAACTAGGGCCCTTGGCCGTCGCCTTATCGGCCGTAGCAAGCTCATACAGCTCTTTGCGCGACTCTTGCCCTGCGCACAGCACAACCGTATCGACTTCCAGCAAGACAGGCTCGTCACCCTGAAGAATATGCAGGCCCTGATCATCGACCTTTTCGTAACTGCAGCCCTTCATCATCTTCACGCCTTTCTTTTGTAGCACAGCGCGATGAACCCAACCGGATGTTTTACCCAAGTCTTTACCCAGTGATGTGGTTTTACGCTGCAGCAAGTACACCTCGCGAACCGGCGGCTCTACGTCAGGCTTTTCCAAACCACCTGGCGCATCGCTGCTAAAATCAACACCCCATTCACGTAACCATGATTCAGTTGACTGTGCATCTTTATACGACGCCCGTTTGGCATGCACCAAGAACTCACCAACATCAAAACCAATACCGCCCGCACCAATTAATGCAACGCGATTACCGACTTCGACTTCGCCACGTAACACATCAACGTAACTCACGACCTTGGGATGATTAACACCGTCAATCGGCGGCTTACGTGGCAATACGCCTGTCGCAATCACAACGTCATCGAAACCTTCTTTTTCCAGCTCACCATGTTCAATGCGACGACCGAGCACCAGCTTCACGCCGGTCTTTTCGATGCGCTTACCGAAATAGCGAATGGTTTCCCAAAACTCTTCTTTACCTGGAATACGGGCCGCCATATTAAACTGGCCACCAATACGGTCATCTGCATCAAATAGCGTCACATCATGACCACGTTCCGCCGCAATCGTCGCACAGGACATTCCAGCCGGACCAGCGCCGACCACGGCGACCTTACGCGGTTTACGTGTTTTCAAGTAAACCAGTTCCGTCTCGAAACAGGCCTGCGGATTAACCAAGCACGTTGCCCGTTGCAACTTGAAGGTGTGATCAAGACAGGCTTGGTTACAAGCAATACAGGTATTAATTTCGTCCGCTTGATTCGCGGCCGCCTTATTCACCCAATGCGCATCGGCCAACATCGGCCGCGCCATTGAAACCATATCGGCCTTGCCGCTCGCCAAAATACCTTCCGCCACATCCGGCATATTAATACGGTTAGATGCGATCACAGGAATCGAAACAACGTCCTTAACATTCGCGGTTAAATCAGCAAATGCCGCGCGCGGGACGGAAGTAACAATGGTCGGAACACGCGCTTCATGCCAGCCAATACCGGAATTAAGAATCGTCACGCCCGCTTTTTCCAACTCCGGCGCCAACGCCAAAATTTCTTCACGGGTAGAACCGCCCGGCACAAGGTCCATCATCGACATACGAAAAACGACAATAAAATCCTTACCGCAGGCTTTACGTACCGCCTCAACAATTTCAACAGGGAAGCGGCGACGGTTTTCACTGCTGCCACCATACTTATCCGTGCGTTGATTGGTACGCGGCGCGGTAAACTGGTTAATCAAATAACCTTCACTACCCATCAATTCAACACCATCATAACCAGCACGCTTAGCCAGTTTCGCCGCGCGGGCAAAATCTTTTACCGTGCGCTCAACTTCTTTGGTGCTCATCGCTTTGGGTTTGAACGGATTAATCGGCGATTTAATCGCTGATGCCGAGCGCGACAACGGATGGTAGCTATAGCGGCCAGCGTGCAATAACTGCATGCAGATTTTGCCGCCCGCTTTATGCACTTCACGGGTCACAATGCGATGACTCAACGCATCCGCCATATTGATCATGCTGCCGGAAAACGGGTAGAACCAGCCGCTACGGTTCGGGTTAAAGCCACCGGTAATAATTAAGCCAACGCCTCCGCGAGCACGCTCAGCAAAGTACGCCGCCAGCTTTTTGCGGTGCCACAATCGGTCTTCAAGACCGGTGTGCATAGAGCCCATCACCACGCGGTTTGCCAGCGTAGTAAAACCCAGATCTAACGGTGCTAATAAATTTGGATACGGCGTTGCCATTCTGTTCTCCTCAACCTGATCGGCTGGCTCAGTGGGTCGTGATGGCATGGTATGCCCCGCCAAGGAAAGCGCTATCGCACGCTTGCACGGCCCAAAATCTTCATCTAGACGGCGTCAAGATAAGCGCGTATCTTAGCGGTGTCAAGTTAAAGCAATGAAGTGAGAATCAATGTCATCTGTGAGCAAATACCACCACGGCGACCTACATGCCGCGCTATTGCGCGAAGCCCATGTATTGCTGCACGAGGACGGTATCGAAGGCCTCAGCCTGCGTAAGCTAGCAGAACGCGTGGGCGTCTCACGCACCGCCCCGTACCATCACTTTCGTGATAAGCACGAGCTGCTCTGCGCGCTCGCCACGGATGGATTTCGCTCGTTAGAACACATGATGGCCCTGTCCCCTTTACAGCCAGGGGAAACTCTCGCCGCCGAACTACGTGAGTTCGTCACCGCCTACTTGCGCTTTGCCACAGAGCACCCGCATCAGTACGACCTGATGTTCGGTCGCCCTATCTGGAAATCCGGCAGACCCACGGACGAACTCAAAGCCATCGCATACGGCGCATTCCGTCGTTATGCAGACAATATTGGCGCCTTGGTCGACAAGGGTCAGGTCAGCGGCGCCCACAACCCACTTCGCTTTGCCCAAGCAAGCTGGGCCACCCTACACGGCCTGTGCCGCCTATTACTCGACGGCATCTATGTTAATCGCGCTGACATGGAAGAAATGAGCGAAGAAGCCGTACAAATTATGCTGTCCTTGGTGAATCGACAGGCATAAAAAAAGCCCAGCCAGTGCTGAGCTTTTTTATGGTTTATACACAGAACAAGTCTTAAGACGCATGCCGCGAACAGCATGCGTCTAGCACTGTGTATTACTTCTCTAGAATCGCCGTAACGCCCTGTCCACCTGCTGCGCAGATGGAGATCAAGCAACGACCAGAACCTTTCTCGTTCAGCAGCTTCGCCGCGTTGGCAATAATACGTCCACCGGTTGCAGCGAATGGATGACCCGCCGCGAGCGAAGAGCCTTTTACATTGAGCTTAGTACGATCAATGCTGCCCAACGCTTTATCGCGACCCAGACGCGTTTTGCAGAACGTCTCGTCTTCCCATACTTTCAATGTCGCCAATACCTGTGACGCAAACGCTTCGTGGATTTCATAGAAGTCGAAATCCTGAAGAGTTAGACCAGCTTTATCGAGCATGCGTGGTACAGCATAGGCTGGAGCCAACAACAAACCTTCTTTCTTGCCAACGAAATCAATTGCCGCTGCTTCACCAAAGGTCAGATACGCCAGAACCGGCAAGCCGCGCTCTTGTGCCCACTCTTCAGATGCCAACAGAACAGCTGAAGCACCATCGGTTAATGGTGTTGAGTTCGCCGCAGTCATCGTGCCGTTCTCGCCACCGAATACAGGCTTCAAAGAATTCAGCTTTTCGATAGTCGAATCACCGCGCATGTTGTTATCACGCTCTAATCCGTTAAACGGCGTAACCAAATCGTCCTGCCAGCCATCTTCGTACGACTTAGCTAGGTTGTGGTGCGATGCCCACGCCAACTGATCCTGCTCATCGCGAGGAATGCCCCACTCCGCCGCAGTGATCGCTTGGTGCTCACCCATTGATAAACCAGTACGTGGCTCACCGTTTTTAGGGATATCCGGCATAAACCACTTTGGGTTCAAGAGTTTGATCGCCAACTTGGCCTTTTCGCCGGTTGTTTTAGCTTTATTAATAGACATAAAGACTTTGCGTTTTTCTTCGTTTACACCAATCGGCGCATCCGAGGTGGTGTCCACACCACACGCAATCGCACTGTCGATCTGACCCAGCGCAATCTTATTCGCAACCAAAATGGCGGCTTCAAGGCCGGTACCACAGGCTTGCTGGATATCATAGGCAGGCGTCTCGGCCGCCAGCCCGGAACTCAACACGCTTTCGCGTACAAGGTTGAAATCGCGGGAATGCTTCATCACAGCGCCGCCAGCAACTTCACCAAGCTGCTCGCCTTTCAACTTAAAGCGATCAACTAATCCGCTCAGTGCAGCGGTGAGCATCTCTTGGTTAGAGCAACCAAACAATGCGGTATTCGAACGGGCGAATGGGATACGGTTACCGCCAACAATGGCGACTTTACGGACTTTTTTGCCTACGAGCATGTGAAAACCTCCAACGTGGCTGAGGGCGCCAACTATATAGAGAACCTCGGAATATGTCCTGCATCAAGGTTCAAATTTACCGGCAGAAAGACCCGTCTCAGCGCAAGCGCAGGCCCTCCCCGGATGTGTTCGGGCGCAGTCTATCCCCACATCGCTAACGGTGGGTTGGCTGAATCGCCTGACGGATTACGGTGACCGGTCAATAATGCGGGGCCTCGCCAGTGTTTCAATACGCCGCACTTGAGGTACAGTACGCCCCCGTTGCTCTAGCGGCCGGGTCTTGCACTGCCTCGTTTCGCTGCCAACAGTGCGCTTTCTGTGTCGGCCCGACGGCTATTCACGCCAGCAGCGCAAGTAATCCGCATGTCTTTACATGCACTATTTCTCCATACATTCAGTTGAAGGGACGAAACCATGAGCGATTTTTATCAAGCGATAGCCAATTCTGCCGTGGGCAAAAAAGTGTTTAGCTCTCTTAATTTACCCATCCCGGTGACACTAGATCGTCATCGTCCGGATCAAGCATCTTTTATTAGCGGCACCGTATTGGTTGGCGCTGCAGCAGGCAGCAAAGCCATTCCCGCAATACTGGCAACACTAAAGTCTGCCAGTGGCGCAAGCTTGGCAACATTAGCTGGTTTGCCAGCCGAAGCAGACATTCAAAAAGCCGCAGGCGGCGTTGGCGTGAACGTCGATAACTACACCGCTAGCAAAGAAGACAGCGCCAAGTTCAAAGCGTTTGTTTTCGATGCTACCGGCATCCAAAACACTGCCGAGTTACGCGCGGTATACGACTTTTTTCACCCAATCATGCGCAAACTTGATAAGTGCGCACGCATTGTCGTTATCGGCCGTACACCAGAAAAATGTTCGCTTGAGCAGCGCATCGCACAGCGCGGCCTAGAAGGCTTAGTAAAAAGCTTTGGTAAAGAAGTTAAAAAAGGCGCCATTGCTAACTTGGTTTACGTCGATGATGGCGCCGAAAGCCAACTCCCAGGCACACTGACTTTCTTCTTATCTCCTAAGTCTGCTTACGTTTCTGGCCAGTTGGTACGAGTTGGCGCTTCAGACTTTGGCGCCGAAAACTTTGACTGGAACAAGCCTCTGTGGGGCAAGACCGTCATGGTGACGGGCGCAGCACGCGGCATCGGTGCAGCGATCGCTGAAGTACTCGCACGCGACGGCGCGAAAGTCATGGTTCTCGACATCCCGCCAATGGCTGACGACTTAAAGCAAGTCGCCGAGCGTATTGGCGGCATTGCGGTTGAAGCAGACATTACTGCGGCAGACGCACCGGAAATCATTTCCAACGCGGCAAAAGAACAGGGCGGCCTAGACGTTATCGTGCATAACGCCGGTGTTACCCGCGACAAAACAATGGCCGGCATGCCAGACAAGTTCTGGGACATGGTTATCGACATTAATATCGGTTCTGAAGAACGCATCAATACGCGCCTTCTCGCCGACGGCACGCTAAAAGACGGTGGCCGTATTGTGTGTGTCAGCTCTATTTCCGGAATCGCGGGCAACATGGGTCAGACCAATTACGCCACGTCTAAAGCGGCGGTTATTGGCATGGTTCAAGGGATGGCGCCTGAACTGGCTTCGCGCAACATCACCATCAACGCTGTCGCACCAGGGTTTATCGAAACGCAAATGACTGCAGCCATTCCATTCGCCATTCGCGAAGCGGGACGTCGTTTGAATTCGATGAATCAAGGCGGCCAGCCAGTTGATGTCGCAGAGACCATTGCATTCTTCGCCTCCCCAGCCAACCAAGGGTTGAGCGGAAACGTTGTTCGAGTTTGCGGCCAAAGCTTAATTGGCGCGTAAATGCTCGAAGATCCGCAACAATAAAAAAGCGCCGAAAGGCGCTTTTTTATTGTTTAAAATAAGATAAATACTGCTACGTCCGTGCCAGCATTGCCTCTAGAAGTGCAGCTTGATTCGCCGGCTTGGTAACATAGGCATCCATGCCGCTGCGTAAGAGCATCGTTATAGACTCCGGCAATGAATGCGCACTGAGCCCCACAATACGACAAGCTGGCAGCTGCATAATTTTCTCGTAACGGCGAATTTCAACCGTAACATCTTTACCGTCCATCTCCGGCATTTCGTAATCCAGCAATACAATATCAATTTTATCGTAATTGTTCTTATACAGGCTCAACGCTTTCAGCCCATCTTCCGCGAGCAGCACCTTGGCGCCCATATTGCTCAAAGAGCGATTCAACAACAAACGATTCACATCATTATCTTCAGCAACCAGCACACACACATTTGTTAACGGTTGCGTCTCTAAGGCTTCGCCCTCAACAATCAACGCATCCTCTTCGAAGTCTTCTGCATCAAGCAATGGAACACGAAACCAAACCGTGGTGCCGATGCCCTTTTCACTGATTACACCAATTTGGCCGCCCATCAAATCAACTAGCCGCTTGCAAATCCACAAGCCCAATCCCGTGCCGCCATACTTACGCGTTGTTGAACGATCCGCCTGGTGAAAACGCTCGAACAAATCCCCCAACACGTCACTATCAATACCAATACCACTATCCACGACCTCGAAGCGCACCCAGCTATCTTCTCGCGTAATGCGCACTTCAATTCTGCCGTGAAAGGTAAACTTAAACGCGTTGCCCAATAGGTTAATCAGCACTTGGCGAATACGCACCATGTCGCCAGTGAGGCGCTGCGGCAATCCACGCGCCACACCAATCACCAGCTCAACACCAGATGCCTGTTTATGCGCCCGAAACATCGCTTCCAACGAACCCACCAGTGGCCGTAACTCGTAACTCACCGGCTCAATATCCAACTTCCCCGCATCAAGACGCGAGTAATCTAAAATATTATTAATCAAATCCAATAGTGCCGACCCGGAATGCCGAACGATCTGCAAATACTCACTCTGGCCTTCATCAAGCCCCGTATCCTCAAGTAGCTCGGTAGCTCCGAGAATACCGTTAATCGGCGTACGGATTTCATGGCTCATCGTGGCAATGAACTCGCTCTTCGCTTCACTCGCCGCATTGGCTGTCGCCGCCAAGTTACGCAGCTTAAGTTGCTCCATCTCATTTTCAAGCCGAACTCTCACCAAGCGCTGATGATGATCGGTAATTTCGCGAATACGCGCCGCTAGCGAAAACGACAGCAGCACGCCCTCAACAGCAGAGCCAATCAGAAAAATATTGTTCGTGAATGCATTCAATGGCAAGAAGCCAAGTTTTGTGGCGCCATAAATCATGGCGCCAAGCAGTAAGGTGCCCCAAGCGAGGGTATACACTTTGGCAGCGTAATTGCCCGAGCGCCAACGACTGACCCCGGCAATCCAAAATGCCGCCGCGCTAATCATTGCGTTGATGGCAGAAAGTTTTAAATGCAATGGCATGGAAATCAACGGCGACAAAATCATCATCACCAACGAGATCACCACCATCGCTACAACAATCCAATAAGCCAGCGTGCCGCGCCGCAATGCTAAGGCTCGATGAGTAAATAGCCCGCCCGCAATCATCATCATATTGATCGAGAAACCGACGGAAAAATCAGATACCTGCGGATGATTCGGCCAGATAAACTGAGAACCAAAGCCCGTCTGCGAAGCCTGCAACACCAGCACACTGACGATATAGCAGACATAATAAAAATACGCATCGGTGCGAACCGAAATCAGCAAACATAAGTTATATAAAATAAGGCAGAGCAGTACACCGAAATACACAGCGTAACGGGTTTGTTGATACTGATAATCTTTATAATAAGCATCAGGTTCCCACAAAATAAAAGGAACCTGCATACTGCCTTTCTCACGCACACGCACCAACACCGAAAGTGATTCGTGCGGCAGAAACTCAATGGGAATTACAAAGAATCGACTATCGACAAGTCGGTCAGGATACGGCAACGCATTGCCTATATGCTCCGGCGCCACATCGCGTAAATCGCTTCTAAAAAAGAATTCCAGATGGTCAGCGACCGCCCCCTCAACAACCAGGTGGCGCCGAACAGTCGTGTCTTCTTGATTTTTCAACTGGAAACGCAGCCAGACCGGCGTGCGCAAGAAACCGAAATTCATACCGTTATTGCGTGACGGCTGCCACTCAACAACTTGATCGCGTACATACTGCAGTGATACCTCTGCACTTTCTTCGGCCTTGCCCCCAACCCTGTCGTCAACCCAAAACTCTATCGACGGGTCAAGTTCGACGCGCGTGTCCTGAGCGTTCACCGATATCACGCCGGCCAACGCGGCTCCGCTAAAGCAGGCACTGAAAAAAGTTAGCGTCACAGCAAAAATATAACGCCGCAACAACGCCGAGCTATAACTCTTTCTCATAAGAATTCCTGCTCTCCCAATATCCTTATTGGGCAATGACCGTGCGGGTGTGCTCACTATTACGACACATCCAAGTCCAAATAGACGGCACATGCCTCAGAAGACATGGAATCGCCGCAATTAAAACCTATAACTAACCGGTCTTACTCGCAGAATCCTCTGCCGCTTTCAACTTACGATACTCAATCGGCGTCATACCGACCCAACGCTTAAATGCGCGGTAAAAGGTCGATGGCTCGGAAAAGCCCGTCAGATAGACAATTTCATCAATCGTTTCTTCCGTCCCAGCCAGTAAGCGCTTGGCAAGCTTGCAACGATATTCAGCAACCAACTGATTAAAGTTGGTGCCTGCATCAGCAAGCCGCGTGCGTAGCTGCCTAGGCTTAATTCCTAACCGAGCAGCAACCTCTTCGAGATTAGCGTTGCCGGACTCCAGCAGCTCCGCGATTAAACGACTGACTCTGGTCACCAAATCTTGCTTTTCCAAACGGGCAATCTGCTCACTAGCGAGCCGCTCATGGAGCTGCAGCAACTCAGGCTCATGGTGAGCCGACGGCAAATCCATCACAGTGCGATCAAACAAAATGCCCCCAGTAGGCATACCAAAGCGCACAGAACAGCCAAACACGCGCTCGTGCTCACGCGGATCGCTCTGACCGCACTCATGGGTGAAGTGCACCTCAATGGGAATAAAAGCCCCATCTGTCACAAAGCTGAAGAACTTCACAATACCGACCGAGGCACACTCATTCAGGTGAACGAGCTTGCGACTCCACACCACCTGCTTGAGGAAAATCTGCTCACCTTGGTCAATCAACTCACCATTAGCCGCATCCGACAGCAGGCGCTGATAAGCAATGGCTCGCTTCAGCCCCTCGCCAAAGGTCGGGCTAGACAAAAATAAATACTCTAAAACCTGACCTTTAAAGATCGGAAAGTGGGTACCAAGATGCAACCCAACCAACGGGTCGCCAGACACTTCCTCTACTGCCTGCCAAAACCATTCCTGCGCATCATGCGGTGTACGCAACTCAGGCTGACTCAGTACCGCCTTTTCCATACCGATCTTGGTCAACACCTGGTCGGCGTCTATACCTGCATTCTGCATGGCGCGATAAGCCATGCGCAGCAAAACACCGGAGTCTGTCAAATTTGTCATGCGTTCCTGAATTCCCATTACGCGCAGTGCCCGTTACCCACAGATTACAGAGCAAAAAACGCGCCACTTTAAGACCCACAAATAAAGCACGAATGTATCACAGGCCCTACACCACAGGAACCAAAGACCGGTACTTTACGTCCCCACGGCCAATAAGCACATTTTGATCCGTCGCTATACTGCTGCACCACAACTTATGACAAACCATCTACCACTGGGAGAAGGTTGCTATGCCAGAACTAGCCGTTCGCGAACTCCGCAACGCACCATCCATGCTACCGATGTTTGCTAAAGCGCTGATGCGCATCAACGTCAAGCCAGGCAAGAATCCACAACTTCCCGCTATTGGTGCGCGCCTCAGCGACGTTGTGCTAGATCCGAAGCACCTCGCGACTTACCGTAAAGTATGCGGTTTCTCGGATACAGGCACTCTGCCGATCACCTACCCGCATATGCACGCGCACCCGCTCTTCATGACGTTGCTACTCGACAGCCGCTTTCCATTCCCAGCCATCGGCCTTGTCCACGTTGGCAACCGCATCACTCAGTACCGCCCCATTCAGGCGCGCGAGCAACTTGATGTAGAGTGCACCTTTGGCGCGCTGGAGAAGAAAGACGCGGGCTACGAGTTCACCATCCTGACCACCGTCACAACTGGCGGCGAACACGTCTGGGAAAGTGAATCGACCATGCTTTTCCGCACCGGCGGCGGCAGCAGCAAGAAGAAAAACGCCCCCACCCCAGAGCCCGCCTCTGACACCGTTGAATGGAAGATTGCAGATAACATCGGCCGTCGTTACGGCGCCGTATCCGGCGATCGCAATCCCATCCACCTCTACCCGCTTACTGCCAAGCTGCTCGGCTTCAAGCGTCAGATCGCCCACGGCATGTGGTCCAAGGCGCGCTGCCTTGCGGAGCTTGAATCACAACTGCCAACACAAGCATTTAGTGTCGACGTTCAGTTCAAGCTACCCATGTTTATTCCAGCCAAGGTTAAGTTCGCGCAAACGGCTGTCGATAGCGGCATTGATTTCAAACTACTCGGCCAAGATGGCGTAAAGCCGCATCTGCACGGACAGATACGCACTATTGACGCCTAACCGTACCGGCTTTCGGAACGCTAACGCATCCGAAACTGTGTTGGAAAAATAGTCCACGCCATCAAGCCCACAAAAAAGCCCCGCAATTTAGCGGGGCTTTTTTGTGGGCTCAGAACCAACTAATTCAACAGTATATACGTTACGACGACGGCTACAGAGGACTCGCCACCGGCCCCTTAGGAGCCCGTGGCGGCAGCGAGAAATAAAACACCTTACGCCACACACTCCAGAGCTGAAACGGCAGCGAGTTGATGTTGTAGCGAATACCGTACTCCGCACACAGCGGCTGCACTTGTGCGGCAATCTCTGGGTAATAATTACTCGGCACGCGCGGAAATAAATGATGCTCAATTTGCAGGCTCAAATGACCACTCATAATGTGCATAAACTTACCGCCGCTGATATTGGCTGATCCAAGTATCTGCCGAACATACCAACGCGGCTTATCTTCACCCTCAACATCCTTTGGCTCAAACTCTTCGACGCCATCAGGAAAATGGCCACAAAAGATGACGGCATACGCCCATATGTTTCGCATCAAATTCGCGGCCACATTGGCAAGCAGTACCGGCAGAAAGAACGGCCCCGCCAGCAAAGGAAACAACACATAGTCCTTGCCAACCTGACGCGCCATTTTTTTCAACAGTTTAATCAATTTAGGACGCACTTCCTTCGCCGTTTTCTCACCAGTACGCACACCGCCGAGCTCGTCATCATGAATCGCAACGCCCCACTGAAATAGCAGTGCCATCATAATGTTAGATATCGGCTGAAACAGGTAAACCGGCTTCCACGCTTGCTTCTCACTTAAGCGTAAAACGTGATAACCAAAATCACGATCCATACCAACAACATTCGTCCATTTATGATGCAGGTAATTATGCGAACGCTGCCATTGTTTGGACGGGCATACGCTGTCCCACTCCCAACGAGAAGAATGGATTTTCTTATCACCCAGCCAATCCCACTGCCCGTGCATGACGTTATGCCCGATTTCCATATTTTCAAGAATCTTCGACACACCGAGCATTGCTGCACCGACAAAAAATAACGGGAAATACAGAATGCCGAAGTAAATAACCGCACGACCAACAACTTCAAGGGATCGTTGAATCGTAATGAGAAGGCGAATATAACGCTCATCAGCAGGACCGCGGCTTTCCATCGCTTGTTTTCCGATGGCATCAAGCTTCGCGCCGAACGCCTGAAGCTGGTCTTCGGTCAGATGATTCAGCGCCGAAATATTAGAAAATGGACGGCGATCTGCCGACGACACATCCTCAGAAGAATCTGCATTGAGGGAAGCAATATTGTCTGCCATGAGAACCCCGTTAAGTCATTTTTTTATTATGGTGGATCAACTCACTGAAACAAAACCATTAGCAGGCTATGTTTTATCGCCTCAGGCGATCCAATAAATCGATTTCCGAAAACATCTTCTGATGTAAAAACATCTCCTGATGCCTATTACCTTCTTTATTATTTTTTCTGCTAGTTTTTTCTACGCATGCTCACGACGCTTCATCGATTGCTGCCGCCGCGACAATACATCGAGCAAACAACATCAATAACAACAGTGACTAGGGTACAAGATTGTAGAAAGAAGGGTATCGGGCACTTAACCGAGCAGCCCCTCAGAGCCACTCAGTAGAAATGCCCACAAACTGGCGGGAATTGACAATGTTGCTGGCAGATCTAAACCATCACGCTAAGAATTGGCTGTTTACGCTAATGTTAGTTCTATTTTAACGTGCTCTTTCTTATGCGTTATTTACGCTTAATGGTTTCTCGGACGTCTTCACCGACATCCACTACGTCGTCAGCAAATCCACCAAGCTCGGCAGTAATATCACGCACCAACTGATAGATAGAGTCGCGATCAACGCCTTCCTTGTCGCCCTCGACATAACCGCGTGCATAGTCCAGCACCAAACCGTGAATATTTTCCACCCGCGTTGCGCCGGACGATACCGTCGCCTCCAGCAAACTACGTGCCGCATCAATCAATTTAATCATTTGGCGCTCCGATCAAGCCGTTACGGTGTCGCGACGGTTCGGCAGTGACAGACGGAATACTCTCGCCAACGTGGTGCCGAACTGACGCCCTAACCCATGTGCGTTATAGGGCAGCCCATATTTTTGGCAAATCTTCTCTACCTCAATGGACGCTTCAGCATAACGGTTACTTGCCATACCAGGGAAGAGGTGATGCTCAATCTGGAAGCTCAAGTTACCGCTCATCAGGTTCATCAGCTTGCCGCCGCGAATATTGGCAGAGCCTAACAACTGACGAATATACCAACGGGCCTTATCTTCATTCTCCACGTCTTTCGGCGTGAAATGCGTCACGCCTGCAGGGAAGTGGCCGCAGAAGATGATCATATAGGTCCACAGGTTCCGAATGATGTTGGCGGTAAAGTTACCTGCCAAGACCGGTAGAAAGAACGGGCCCGCTAACAATGGGAAGAGCACATAATCTTTTAGCGTTTGCTTCTTCACCTTCTTCCATACACCTTTCAGAAACGGCACGGATTCTTTCCAGGTTTTTTCGCCGCTTGCCAGCTTCTCCGTTTCCAAATCGTGCAGCGCAACGCCCCACTCGAAGAATACTGCCAGCAAAAGGTTCCATACTGGCTGACCTAAGTGATAGGGCGTCCACTTCTGCTCTTCACTCATGCGCAAGATGCCATAACCTACGTCGCGGTCCATACCGACAACGTTAGTCCACTTATGGTGCAGGTGGTTATGGCTGTGCTTCCAATCGCTCGAAGGGCAGACAGTGTCCCATTCCCATGTCGAGGAATGAATCTGCGGATCACGCATCCAGTCCCATTGGCCATGCATCACATTATGGCCAATTTCCATGTTCTCAATAATCTTAGCCGCGCCAAGCATGGCAGTACCGGCCAACCACGCTGGCGGAAGAATCCCAGCAAACAGTAGACCGCGGCCACCAATTTCCAACCAGCGCTGCGCCTTAATCACCTTACGGATATAACGTGCATCGCGTTCGCCCAACGTGGACATGATGCGACCGCGCAGCGCTTCAATTTCAGCACCAAAGCTCTGCACTTGCTCATCGCTGAGGTTGTACGGAAGCCCAGTTTGAGATTCAAACTGCTTAATCTGTTCGGCGGATAATGTCAGTGGAGCATTCATATGACTCTCCTTTTCCCTTAGGAAAAATGGTGTATCTCTTAACCTAATATTCGACTTCGTATTGTTAAAAAATCGAAATCAACTGTTATTCGCGGCCACGTTCAGCGGCAGCAATTTATAAATCAATCGTCACATCACCTGCAGCAGCACAAACGCAAATCCGAATAGACTCGCCTGCCTCACCAAAAACGTCGCCGGTGGTTAAATCTCTGACTTGTCCTTCTTTCAACGTCACGATGCAGCCTTGGCAAATGCCCATGCGGCAACCGTGGGCAGGCAGTAAGCCCGCATCTTCAGCCACTTCAAGCAATGACTTATCGCCCGCTCCCGCCACTTCGCTACCCGCTTTCCAAAAAGATACCTGGCCACCGGCACCTGTCGGCACGTCGGCACGCACAGGCTGAAAGCATTCTTCAGTAAGCTGCTCACTCAAATTACCGTCAGACCAAACTTGGCGCACCGCGTCCATAAGCGGCACAGGGCCACAAACATAAGCCTTACGCTCGGCCCAATCAGGGCAGATGGCAGAAAGCTGCTGCAGGGAAAAATGCGATGAACTCTTGGCGGCACCATCCGCACGGGTATACAGCTGATGCGTACGAAAACTGCTGAGCTGATTGAAAGCAGCGAGCTCCTCCGCAAACAAACAGCGACGTTGGTCCGGCGCGTAATGCAAATGCACGACGTCAGCCTCGACGCCAGTGTCACGCAAATGACGCAACATGCCCGCAATCGGAGTAACGCCCGTGCCCGCGCTGATAAACAACAACGGCGTTTGGCTCGCGCTCGTCGGCAAGGTGAAGTCGCCGGTCGCTTGATCGAGTGCAATTACATCCCCAACACGCAATGCGTCTTGAATATGGGTGGACACTCGTCCACCATCAACTCTACCGATGGTGACGCTAAAGGTCCGGTCTGTAGGCATCTGCGCTGACGCAACCGAATAACAACGCCAGTAACGAACGCCTTCAACATCAATACCTAGGCGTACATATTGGCCGGAAACGGCGCCGTTCCAAAGATGGTTGGGATTGATCTCCAATGTCACTGCAGCGTCGGTTTCGCGGCGGATCGCAACTACTTCGCCACAGCAACGGTTAGCCCAGAGCGGATTAATGAGCTCTAAGTACTGACGCGGATTCAGTGGGCTGGCAAGCCATTGGCCGAGACGCGATACAGGCGTTTGCAAGTTACTCTGTGACACAGGCAGTCTCCGTTGTGTTTACATGTGTACACTTTAATTTGCACTACACATTTAAGTCAACACCTGTACACAAATATAATTTTTACCCTTTTAATTCAGTTGGTTATAACGAGACAGGTGTTGGTTTGTTGTAACTTTTTTGCTGCAGCGCGGTACATGGCGGTACAAATACCATAAAATATCAGTACGGTCGTACTTCGCCACCCCTGACAAGAGCTAAGCCCGCACGGAATGCGCGCGCTCAAACAGGCTAAGCACCTACTCGATAGGCCCGCTTTGAACGTAAAACGGACAGGAACCAAGAGACCTTAAAATGACAAGAGTAAGCAGAAGTCTCCGCCGTGAAGATGAAAGTCCAGAAACCGGCCGCCGTGATGCACGCAAGCAAAGGACCCGCCGGGCGCTACTCGATGCCGCACTCGACCTCATACAAGGCGAGCAAAGCTTTAACAGCATCAGCTTGCGTGAGGTCGCCCGCAACGCTGGCGTTGTCCCTACTGCTTTCTACCGCCACTTCCGTGACATGGACGAGCTCGGCCTCACGCTAGTCGACGAAGCCCTCCGTGCGTTACGTCAGATGATGCGCGAAGCCCGCGCCGCCGCATTGCCAACGAGCCACCTCGTTCAACAATCCGTGCAAACATATTTGCGCTATGTCCAAGAGAATGAACGCTACTTTCAATTCCTCGCGAAAGAACGCTTTGGTGGAAGTCGCACCATTCGGCTGTCTATTCGCCAAGGTATCCAGCTGTTTATTAGCGAGCTTTCTACCGACCTCGCCCGCTTTCCTTTTCTCGCTCGCTTTAGCACCGAAGAGTTACAGATGTTCTCTGGGATGATCGTCAATCAAGTCGTTAATTCCACGGAATTACTGCTCGATCTACCTTATGGTGACGACGTGCAAGTAGAGGCACTGCGCAAAACCACAGAACAACAAATGATGCTGATTTTCCTCGGCACCGGACAATGGATACCCAAGTCTGAGGGCAAGCCAAAACCGTAGTTCGCCGCGCGTCATCAGACAGCCTTAGAGTCGTCGCCAAGCAAGATAGGTACCATTGCAATGCACAACAACAGCGTCGACTTTAAAAGCCTCCTCCTAAACGGAACGGCATTGCTCGACGTGCGTGCGCCAGTTGAGTTCGCTCAAGGCGCATTCCCGCATGCTAGCAACCTCCCGCTTCTCGACGACCAGCAACGCCATAACATCGGTATTTGCTATAAAGAACATGGGCAACAAGCTGCCATTGAATTAGGCCACCAATTTATCGGCGGAGACGTGCGCGCAGCACGTATGGCGCAATGGCGTCAGTGGCATCAACAAAACCCGCACGGATACTTATATTGTTTTCGTGGCGGTTTACGCTCGCAAACAGTACAAAGCTGGCTTGCCGAAGACGGCATCAATATTCCATTGATACCCGGCGGCTATAAAGCCTTGCGTCGATTCTTACTCGATAATCTAGAGCGCGCCTGTAAAACCCTGCCGATGACCGTCATCTGCGGTCGCACTGGCTGCGGCAAGACACGCGTTATTGAACAACTACCATCAAGCCTCGATTTAGAAGGTGAAGCGCATCATCGCGGCTCATCATTTGGGCGCAGACCTGGCGGGCAACCGGCGCAAATTGATTTTGAAAACAGGCTCGCCATTCACTTACTGAAGCTCGAAGAAGAACAACTGACTCCCATCATTTTGGAAGATGAAAGTCGTCTCATCGGTCGCTGCTATTTACCCCAACCGATGCAAGAGCGTATCGCCAGCACCCAACGCGTCATTATTGAAGAGTCCTTAGACAGTCGCGTCATGGTCACACTAGAAGACTATGTTATCGGCCCATTAAACGAATATGCCCAATGGTTCGGCGAACAAGATGCCCTCGATAAACTGGGCGAAGAGCTACTCGCGGCATTAGAACGTATTCGTAAACGGCTTGGCGGCGCACGTTACCAAGAGCTCAACGGTGTACTGCAAAACGCTCTCAATCTACAACGTGAAAATGGTGATGCTTCTCTGCATCAACACTGGATCCGTCCGTTGCTCAAAGACTATTACGACCCCATGTACGACTACATGATGGGAAAACGAGACGGCGAAGTCCTCTTTAGCGGCACACGCGACGAGGTCCATGCCTTCTTAAGTCAGCCCTCGCGCTAACCCTCAGCAACGGACCCAGCGAACCTTTAACCGCACCTTTGTAGGAGCCAGCTTGCAGGCGATTCAGCCTCAGCTCGGCGCTGTTCGCTTGCCAGCAAGCTCCTACAAAAAGACACCCAACACCACCAATTCCAACACCACCTTGTAGGGGCCCGCTTGCAGGCGCCACCACGACCGCACCCAACTCGAAAAGCAGCTATACTCAGCCGCGAGCTGGTGTCTTGCCGGACACGCCAGCCGACCTAAACAGTCCGGTATTCTCCCTATTGAACGGAGTACGTTATGTATAAGCACCTTGCTGTCAGCTTGCTGGCGCTCGTGCTGGTTGCCTGTGGCCAGCCAGAAAAACCCACCTTTACCTTCACCGCTATTCCCGATCAGGACGAAGCGCGCTTAATTGAGCGTTTCGGCAACGTTGCGGACTACCTCAGCAAAGAGCTCGGCGTTGAAGTGAAATATATTCCGGTTAAATCCTATGCCGCAGCGGTCACTGCATTTCGTAACAACGAAGTGCAACTCGCGTGGTTTGGTGGTCTGACTGGCGTTCAAGCGCGCCTACAAGTCCCTGACAGTAGCGCCATCGCACAAGGCTACGAAGACCAATTTTTTGTCAGCTACTTTATCGCGCACAACAGCACCGGCCTGAGTGAGAACAATGAATTTCCACAGGATATTGCCGGCAAAAGCTTTACCTTCGGTTCAAAAGGCTCGACCTCCGGCCGCCTAATGCCTGAATTCTTTATTCGCGAGAGTCTCGGCGACGCACCGGACAACGCCTTCAGTCGAGTTGGCTTTTCCGGCGACCACAGCGCGACTATTGCACTAGTGCAAAGCGGCGCCTACGAAGTTGGTGCAGTTAATTACAAGGTATGGGAAGACGAGCTCGCACAAGGAAAAATTGATACCAGCAAAGTGAGCGTGATTTGGAAAACACCCGAATACCTCGACTACCACTGGGTCATTCGCGGTGACACTGATAGCCACTGGGGCAAAGGATTCAGCGACAAAGTACAAGCGACGTTGCTCGGTATCAACGATCCAGAAATTCTCGCGGCCTTTCCACGCAGCAGCTTTGTTGCCGCGAACAACGATGACTACCAAGCAATTCTCGAAACGGCACAAAGTATCGGTCTACTGGACCAGTAGCGCAGATGTTTACATTTGAACACCACACTTTGCGCAAGCAAGGTGTGGTTATTCTCGATGACATCAGCCTGCACATTGCCGCCGGCGAACGTGTCGCGTTACTCGGCGCCAGCGGTGCGGGCAAATCCACATTGCTGCAACTGATGCGCGAGCAACACCCAGATGAAATTGCGTGGTGCCCACAAGACGGCGCCATGGTTCCACCGCTAAGCGTCTTTCATAATATTTACATGGGCAGCCTCGACCGCCATAACGCGCTCTACAACTTACGCAACTTAATTTACCCGAAAGCGAAGGAACGACGCGCCATTCGTACAATCGCCAACGCTCTTGGAATCGGCGAAAAACTCTTCACCAGTATCGATCGACTTTCTGGCGGGCAGGCACAACGCACGGCTCTCGGGCGCGCCCTGTATGCGCAAAAAGAAACGCTACTCGCCGACGAACCGGTTTCCAGTCTTGACGAACTGCAAGGCGGCAACTTGTTACGGCACACCCTGTCTACACACACCACGGCAGTCATTGCTTTGCACGACCAGTTTCTTGCTCTGAGTTGTTTCGATCGTGTGATCGGCTTGCGCAACGGCAAGATCCTGATTGACCAGCCCGCCGCTTCGCTCAACCACGACGACCTGTTACCGCTGTATGGCCAAGCCTCACCAACATGAACAATCCCCGGGCTCACAACACCACTGCCAGCCACTATCGACACATTAGCTTAGTACTCGCAGGCTTTGCGCTGCTGGCATTTTTCCTCGCCGATATCGACATCACCACACGCTCTCCGGGCACGGAACTCGGCCGCATACTGGCTGGCCTTATCCGACCCGATTTTTTTGCCACTGACCACCTCCTGCAGGCAACCCTTTTCACACTAAGCTTTGCCGTACAGGGCGTCGCACTCGGCGCCGCCGTTGGCTTTGTGCTGGCATGCTTTTGGCACTACCGATCGGTGCGCATGGCCAGCGCAACAGTTCGTGCGATCCATGAGCTATTCTGGGGGCTAATCTTTCTACAACTTACTGGCCTATCAACACTCACCGGCGTGCTCGCCATCGCCATTCCTTACAGCGGTATTTTTGCCAAAGTATTTGGTGAGTTTTTAGAAGAGAGTAATAGCAAACCAGCACAAGCTTTGGCACGAAATAGCGGCCCATTGAGTACATTTTTTTTCGCTAAACTGCCACTCGTATGGGCGCAATTTAAAGTCTATGGTGCTTATCGTTTGGAGTGCGGCATTCGCTCCTCTGCCATTCTCGGCTTCATTGGCTTACCCACACTTGGCTTTCATTTGGAAACAGCCTTTCGCCAAGGCGATTACAGCGCTGGCGCCGCACTTCTGTATATCTTTTTTCTGTTAATCATCAGCATGCGCGGCTGGTTACACGCTCGGCTTATCCCCATCTACCTACTCGCTGCGCTGCTCTATGCTCCGCCTCTGAGCAGTAATACCGGCGCCAGTCTGTGGCGATTCCTCAGCCACGACATCATGCCTGCGCCATTACGCAGTGGTTATAGCGGCGACTTAACCTTTAGCCGCTGGGCGCTCGATCTTGTTAGCCAACAAGCGGTCCCCGGACTGGTCAATACCTTAGTGCTTGGTAGCGCCGCGTTATTGATGACAGGCTTGATCGCGATCATGATCTTGCCACTACTCTCTCGGCATTTTTCTGGGAAATTGGTTCGCAGTGGCGCCAATATATTTGTCGTTATGATGCGTACCACACCCGAGTTCTTGCTCGCGTTTATTTTTTTGCTCGCATTAGGCCCGTCGATGTTACCGGGGATTTTTGCACTAGCGCTGCATACCGGCGCTATTATCGGCCACCTAACTTCGCGTATTGCCGACCAACTACCAATCCCTAGCAACAGCGCGCGCGGTTTGAACCGTTTAAGCTTTGAGGTGTTGCCGCGCGTATATGGCAACTTCCTAGCCTTATTGTTGTATCGCTGGGAAATTATTATGCGCGAAACAGCAATTCTCGGCCTAATTGGCATTCCCACTATTGGCTTTTATATTGACTCAGCCTTTGCTGAATTTCGCTTAGACAGAGCATTCTTTCTGATTGCGGTTTCAGTAATACTGAACCTCTCTGTCGACGGGCTATCGCGAACATTACGCAACCGGTTACGTCTTCACGCTTAGGGAGCGAATATGCAACTTCCCATCTATCAAGTCGATGCGTTCACCAGCCGTGTTTTTTCCGGCAATCCCGCAGCCGTTGTGGCATTGTCGAGTTGGCCAGACGATGCACTGCTATTAAGTATTGCGGCAGAAAACAACTTATCCGAAACCGCCTTTTTTTGTCCACGCCAAGACGGCAGTTATTCTCTGCGTTGGTTTACACCCACGGTGGAGGTTGATCTGTGCGGACACGCGACACTTGCCTGCGCATGGGTAATCTTTAACGAGCCTGAATTCCGCAACAAAAAAAATACCACAAACGACACGGTACTCTTTCACAGCCAAAGCGGATTACTCAGCGTTACTCAACTCCGAGAAGCACCGCTCAGCGAAAACCCCGCTCAAGCCAATCAGCAACGGCTGCTAACACTGGATTTTCCCGCACGACCTCCCTGCGTCGTCGAAGACCACAATAATTTTTATCGTCAGCTATTCGACGCACTGGGCATCACTGAAGCAGAAGCCATCGTTGCGGCCCGCGATCTTATCGTAGTTCTCGAAAACGAATCGCAGGTGCGCGCCCTCACGCCAGATTTTACCGCGCTAAGCGCCATTGATCGCTTTGCCATTTGCGTCACCGCGCGTGGCGATCACTGCGATTTTGTCTCGCGTTTCTTCGCGCCCAAACAAGGCATTAACGAAGACCCTGTGACCGGATCTGCACATTGCAGCCTCGCACCCTATTGGCAACAACGGCTTGGCAAGGACATTCTTAGCGCCGAACAAATATCAGCGCGCGGCGGACAGCTGCACTGCACCGTCCGACAAGATCGCGTCGAGATTCGCGGCGCGGCCAGCCTGTATTTGCGTGGCACTATTTATGTTGGATAACGCGCATTTTGCCCCCGTACAGACAAAACCCTCTACACTGTGGCCATACAACACCGGACGTCGTTGACGTCCTACCCGATGTGTTGAATAAAATGTATTTGGCAGTCGCTGCGGCTATTGTCGAAAATATCGCCGCAACGATTTGCGTCCACGAGGTCACCGATGAAATCAGCGCCCGCTCAATATGACTTAGTGCTTGCCGGTGGCGGACATGCTCACGCGCTCGCACTGCGCATGCTAACGCTCAAGATGGGTCGCACCTCACAGCCTCTCAATACACGCATTACGCTGATATCGCCGCAACCGTTAGCAGCTTACTCCGGCATGCTGCCAGGCCTCATTGCCGGCCATTACGCCTTTGAAGACGCTCACATCGACTTACCGCAGCTATGCCAATGGGCAGGCGTACGATTGATACAGCAAGAAGTGCGCGCCATAGACACACGCATTAACCGACTCACCCTCGCGGACGGTAGCAGCGTCGATTACGATTGGCTCAGCCTTAACGTCGGCGGTACTCCCGCCGTTAGTTCGGTGCCAGGGGCTGACGAATTCGCCATTGCCGTTAAACCCGTTTCTTCTTTTTATCCGCGCTGGAAAGCCTTTGTCGATACGTTAGCTAGCGCCCAATCGCAAGACGCGCCAACCCAAAGGGGATACGCGATTAGCGTAGTGGGTAGTGGTGCGGGCGGCTGCGAACTTATTCTTGCCATGGCTCACGCTCTTCAGCGTCGTCACTTAACGGCCAAGCTAACACTGGTCGGCAACGACTTTTTATCTGGCATGCCGGTCAAAGCACAGCAAAAAATGGCTGATGCCATGGCCCGTTACAACATCGACGTGCAGCGCAATGTCACCATTACCGAAGTCACAAACGATCACGTCGTCACCCAGAATGGCAACATTGGTCACGACGCTGTGTTTTGGTGTACCGGCGTGAACGCCCCCCGCTGGCTAGCGCAATCGCCACTGCTAACCACTGACGAAGGCTTTGTCCAAGTAGACCGAACCCTAAAAAGTTTATCCACAACCAATGTGTTTGCGGCCGGAGACTGCGCATGGCAAGCCGATAATCCCGCCCCACGCGCCGGCGTTTATGCCGTCAGGCAAGCCAAGGTCCTCGCCCATAATCTTCTCGCCAGCATTCAAGGGGATGCGTTAAAACAATACGCGCCGCAGAAGCATTTCTTATCGCTGCTCTCCTTGGGCGAACAGAACGCGATCGCGGTACGCCGTGGACTAGTCATGTCCGGCCCCCGTCTTTGGCAACTCAAAGATCGAATAGACCGCGGCTTTATCGACAAACTCAATACGTTACCAGCGCGCCCTGCACCCGCGATAACGCACCAGAACGAGGAAGTACGTTGCGCGGGTTGCGGCGCCAAAGTAGGTGACGCTGCGTTACGCAAAGCGCTTACTGGCTTAGCGCCGATCACCCATAGCAATATTATTGCCGGGCTCGCGCAACGCGAAGACGCGAGCGTCATTAATTGGCAACCTGGCCGCTTGCTAGTCCAAAGCCAAGATTATTTTCCTGCTTTTGTTTCCGATCCGTATTTGTTTGGCCGCATTGCCGCACTGCATAGCCTCAGCGATGTGCATGCACGCAATGCCCAGCCTCATTCGGCGCTCGCCAGCGTGTGCTTACCGATCAATCATCAACGGCTTCAAGGCCGAGACCTCGAACGCCTGATGCGTGGTGCCGTAGAAGAATTAAATCGTGTTGATTGCGCGTTGCTTGGCGGACACACCATTGAAGGACCGCAAATGGCGGCAGGATTTACCATCAACGGTAGCGCAACGGAAAATCAATTGCTGGGCAAAGGCGGCGCCAAAGTCGGCGACACACTACTACTGAGCAAACCGCTCGGCAGTGGTATTCTGCTCGCCGCACTGATGCAAACCGTGCAAGCGGGCCGCTACGTCGACGCTTTGTTTGAACAGCTACTCATTAGCAACGCAACCGCCGCAACCGTTTTTTATCACAATGGCGCGAAAGCCGTGACCGATGTCACCGGCTTTGGTTTACTCGGTCACCTGCTAGAAATATGCGACGCCAGCCACGTAACTGCGTCACTCGATGCCAATGCAGTGCCCGTTCTACCCGGTGCAATGTCGTTATATCATCGCGGTATCTTTAGCACGTTAAAAAGTTCGAACGACGCGGCGCTTACACGCTGCCAGATCTCACCTGCCTTACTCAAGCATCCTATGCTGGCCATTCTGACCGACCCGCAAACATCTGGAGGATTAATCGGTGCTGTACCGAAAAAGAACGTAGACGCCTGTATTAAGGCAATGACTGAAAAAGGACAAAGCGTCTGGGCAATCGGCACCATTGGCGAAGACAGCAATTTGCGCGTCCATATCCGCTGAGCAAGCGACAAGTCATCAGGAAAGGTAGAACGGCGCAGGTGCAGAATAGTGAGGATCACCCGCCTCATAGAAGCAGGTGAAACGAAACGCCTTCAGAAAGAACGGTTTCAGCATCGAACAGGCCAGGGCTAACCCAGGCATTAATTTTTAATCGCAGCCGACTGAAAGTATTCCGTAATCCATTGATAGAGAAGATCCGCCGTTAGCTCGGCTAATGGCATGCGCTCAAACGCGTCACCCGCCTCACCTTCTACCATCGCGAACTGAAAGCTCACCACACCTGGCATCTGGTCATGCAACACCAAAATGATTCGCTTACCCGTCCGCAAACAATCAATGGTCATCGCGTCTGCCGGAATACCACTGGTACGCATATTACGGCGAACACTGACCACAGGATTAATGTCACTAAAATGCTGTTGCACCCGCGCATGCACTTCCGTGGCAATATCCGAAAGCGTTGCTAACGCCTCTTCACTCATTCGAATCTCCGCTCCCTCGTTATTTAACGAGGGTTCCTTTGACTAAAGTACTGGCGCCGCCATCTGCACCACAATCAGTGTATAACGCCGCACTTAACGCAGGGTGTATTCTATCGGTATGTCCATCAACAAAGCGCTACTCGGCAACTCTGCAGGCGGCGCCGGCAGCGGCGAAGCAATGGCAAATAAATCAACCGCCGCGCGATCGAGCACATCATGACCTGAACTTTTCACCAGCGTACGACGAATAACATTACCTTGACGATCAACGACTATCTGAATCGTGACGACCCCTTCCTGCTGACGCACTAGCGCACGTCGAGGAAAACGCTTCTGACTTTCCAAATAAAGACGCACCCGTTGATGCCAGCTTGCCTTATCCGCCGCCAGCACCGCTGTGGCCGCATCAGCAACCTCGCTGACCGGCCCGCCGGACTGTCCATCATCTTCTACGTCATCGGCTTTAGTAGGGCCTGCCTCTATAGGCTCATCTCTCTGCTGATCAATACGGCTGCTACGCAACGCACCGTCATCGGCGCTGGGTTGCCGCTGTTCCGCTAGTGCGACAGGTGCGGCAACAGATGGCAAACGGTTGCGCTGCACGACGTCTTGCGCTTTTTCCTCAAGAAGTTGTTCAGCCCGTTCACCTGCAGACGCGGGAGAAGACGCGGAGGCAACCATCTTAATGTGCACAACGTTATCTGCCGCACCAAGCGTTGGCTTCTGAGGCATCAGTGCCGTTATGCATAGCGCAATAACAATATGTAGACCCAACGCGAGAATAAAACACAACAGCAAACGCCGACGGGTCTGCTTATCCACGGAGGAGTAAGACATTTACGGTTGGCCCCTATCAAGGCCAACTAGAAAGCCTTTTAAGCAATCCCCATCACGCAGGTTATTCATCAGAGTGGCCACATTGCCAAACGTCATCGTCCTGACCAGCCAATCGGCAATGCTAAACAGACCCCACGGCAACAAGCCCCGCAACAACGTCACCGGCCACGCAATCGGCGAAGCGCTTAGTAGTAAGGCCAGCGCTACCATCGATTTTAAAAAAATACGCGCCTTCACCATCCAAGCCTCTTGTCGCAATAACGGCATTCAGGCGCGCATTCTATCGCTTATGCTATGGGGTAGCTATTTCAGGAATCTTATAAACGGGGGGACTGATTCGGGGCGTGTCAAAGGCCGTGCAATAACACTCATGTGGCGACGAAATCGCCACATGAGTAAACCTTAACTAAATCATGGCGAAACTATAACTCGCTGTCATCTTCCTCTGGCGCAGTAACGGAGTCCTCGACCGCATCCGGATGTTCCGCCAACACCTCATCTCGACTACGCTTCAACGCTTCAAGCTTACGACGGCCTTCATCAAGCTGATCTTCACTCACGCCACCGTCTCGTTCCGCCGTCGCGATCGCTGCTTCAAGCTCGGTAATTTTAACCGCCGAGGCTTTCATAAAGGACCGATACACCTGCTCTTTCTGGCGCGCTTCATACTCTAAATAAAGTTTAGGATCTGCCAGCTCTTGTTCACTCGGTAGCTCCCGTGGCGTCGACTCCGCCAACGGTGGTGTGCGTGGGTCGCCATAGCGCATGGCGTCCTTTAATGAGTTCACCGCCTTCTCACTCGGCCGCCACTCATGATTTTCGAGATCGCCCTTGTCCATCTCTATCGGCGGCACGTCGAAGACATCCTCATCCATATTGCCAACGTTATTTGCCGAAGAATGCTCTACCACTACGCCAGTTTTCGCGCCGTGCGGCACGTTTTCTTCTACCGACGCCGTGTCGGCGTCATGCATCACATCGTGCTCGTTGGTCGACAGCCATACGAAGGCAGCAATCAGCGCCGCGATGACTGCCAATAACGTAGCAACAAGATACAAACTACGTTTACTGGCCATCGGAAGCATTCAACCATTTTTCGTTATAGCTAACCTGTGCCTGCTGCCATAATGAATCCCGTAACGACGCAAACTGCTGCTGCATCTTTTCCTGAGCAATGGACTTAGATGCCTCGTAGCGAACACCTTCACTCTCCACCGGCTGATAGCCCATCAATTTCTCATCAAGAAAAATAATTTCCCAGTACACCTGATCAGAAAGGCCGGGGCTACGAAACGGCGCCGACGCCTTCTTCAACGGCTGCACAAATGCCAAACTTCTCAACCAGTGCGTATTGCGATCATCACGATCAATCCAACCTAGATCACCGGCTTGCTCGAAGACTTTCTCAGAATTTGAGCCTGCCGCGCCCTGAAACCGCTGCACAGCTTGATCAAATGCCAAACCATTTCGCAATTCACGAAACAGCGCATCCGCCTCTTCTTGGCTGTCTAACCGAATATGCCGAGCACGCACTTTTTCAACACGCTGGAACTGCTCTTTATGCGCATCGTAATACGCCGAGACTTCCGCCGCAGTGACTGCGTTAGCGAGCTCCCGTAACTGCGGATTGTCATCATGAATATCATGCATCAAACCCAAGCCATGCAGCATTTCTTCCTTCACCTGACGCTCGCTAATCATGCGCTTTACCGCCAGCACTTCGTTTTCTGTCAGACCGCTGTGATGCGCAAACCAATCCAATACAAACTGTGTTGAGACATATTGCATGGCCGCTTCACGCATAAAATCTGTATTCATTTGATGCATCTGAACTTTTAACTGGATATTTTGCTGCTGATACAGATCGGCCAGTGTCATATCTTTCTCACTGCCATCGAGCAAACGATAACGTGCCAGCACAAGCAAACGCGCAGCCTGCTCCTGATCGGCATCCATCACCGGATAAGGGCCGGGCTTGACCTCTAACAAAGGCAACAAGGTCTCTTCGTCAGCAACCAACTCTGTGACAAACAAATCCGCGGGAGAGGTAACACCCTCGGCCTGAAGAGCTTGCTCGACCTCATGGGAAAACACCTGCCGGACAATACGAAACAGTTCGTTCTGCTGTTGTGTTTCTTCGCTATACGTTACGAGGCCTGACCCACCGTCTTGATGCTCATCATCATGCTCTACTTGGGCAAACAAATGGTTTTCGATTAGTCCGTCGAGCACTTGTTTACGTGACACATCGGAGTCTTGCTGTTGCGCGACGCGCACAAACACCTCGACCGATGCAGCTGGAAATACGACACCATCCACCCGAGCAGCGGTATCCGCAGAGTCACTACTGCACTGCCACCACCAACCAAGGCCGGCCGCAGCCACCAATAAGATCACGACAACTTTGACGTTACGCATATGCTTTCCCGACGATTAAATTATTATTATCAATACGCCCACAACAGAACTTTAGGCGCCTCAAGCAACAGATAAAAGACTTCGACATAAAAAAGGGAGGCTTTTCAAGTGTTGCGCAAAAAACCATGCGGCCACCCGAAAACACCTCCCCTTTCTTTTTCGACTTTCTACCGATCAAAACTGACCAGTTACTGACTCTACTTCTTCTTTCCCTTACCGCCGCTGGTGCTGGCGCTGGCGCTAGAGCTACCGACGCGATCTGCCGCGTGGTTTAGCACATGCACAACCATAGCAATAGCATGTGGAATCACCACCTGCGCAACCTGCAAACGATCAGAGTGATCGGTGCTCGATAACACAATACCGCCATTCGCGTAGGCAATTGCACCACCCTGAGTAAGCAGTGGACGAATATCATCGCTAGCCACATTAATTGGCGTGAAATCATTCAATGCCTGTGCCACAGCAGCGCTGTTATTCAGGCTTTCGCTGTCATAGTAATCTGCTACCCATGTTTCCCAGCCGCTGTGGTTCAACGCAGAAGTTGTCCAAACGTGGTGAGGCTGCAGCAAGTCGGTAGTGTGTAAAACGAAACCCAAGGTTTGTGCTGTTGGTGCCGCAAGGAACTGGCTGTACCAGTACTGACCTAGGTTATCGATTGGCTGGAACGGCATTTCTTCGAAATCGTCATACATAGACTTAGACGAGTAGCTGCCCTGACGATAGTTCGCTTCGGTAATACCATAAGTGTTGTACTCAGAATCGTCACTCCACCACCAGCCGGTCATGCCACCGTTGCCGTCATCCATATAATCGCCGTTCAACCAACCTGCAGCGATATTATCAATGTCGCCCCAGACGGTTAGCAGATCATAGTTATAACCACCGAAGTCATTACCGTGGGTGTCTGAACCGCGCGTGTGATTCTGGAAGTGCCAGTAAGATGTGTAGTTCACCAAAGAAGCACCTCCGTTAAAGACCGGCGCATAAACACAATCACCGGTAATCGCACCGCACAGATAGGTGTCTTGGAAATCATCGACGTCATAAGCGCCTTGACCAATCACTTCTGCAAATTGCGTCATCGTCATGCCGGCAGCGCTTGCCCACGTCTGCAGCTTGGCATAATTGGTTGTAGTAGGATTTGCCTGCATGTACGCCACGGCATCCTGTGCAATACGTTTATGCGTAATCTGTTGGAACGCGCTAACCTGCGTGCTGAACATGGCTGCTGCCATGGCGATAAGTAACAAACCCTTCTTCATGATGTGTCTCCCTGGTGTCGATAGCTTTTGTTTCGTACTGGTTTAAGTCGCGGGCTTTTCAGTGCCGGCTGACGCTAGATCCAAGTATCGATTGTTGTTATGACAGAAGCCCCCGATGAGCTTCCCGCAAGCAACTGCCTAAAGCGGACAAACTTTAACCATACGGCGTTTGCCTGAACAGGACTGCGCCTGCCAGCTAGGGAACATTTTCTGCCAAAAGGCTTCGGAGCCTCTCTTAGATCAAATCTCTGCGTCGCTCATGAAACATGGCAGAATAGGTCGACCAAGCTGGCAAATCGCAAACATCAGGCAGTTCAGTTAAAAGTCAATTTAAAACAAGGGGTTATCTCTGAATATCGTGTTTATTCTGGTTCAGCCTGCCCGCCCAGAAAATGTCGGCGCGGCTGCTCGGGCCATCAAAACCATGGGCTTTGCCGAGCTTTGGCTTGTTGATCCGTGCTCGCTCGAACCCGAGGCCTACTGGGTTGCCCATCAGAGCGATGATATTTTGCGCAATGCACGGACCTTCCCGGATCTTGCCAGCGCCTTGGCGGAGGTCGATTTCAGTGTCGCCAGCGGCGCACGCAGGCGGCTGGAAAAGGACGATTACCTCAGCCCAAGCGAATGCCGTGCCGCCATCGTCGGTAAACGCGCCAGTATTCGCCGCGCGGCGATCGTATTTGGCCGTGAAAGCTCGGGGCTGACCGGTGAGGAAATGGCGCTTTGCGATGCCGCCACCAGCGTGCCGCTCGCCCACGTCCAACCATCACTCAATCTTGCTCAAGCGGTCATGCTGTATGCCTGGGAACTCCGAGAAGAGCTACATGCAACAAGCACTGCCGCCAAAACAACAGCCAACACTTATCGCTCGGCCAAGCAGCAGCTCGACGACACACTAAAAAGTCTTAACGTACATGATGAAGAGAACCTCCATCAGTGGGCAGGTGAAGCATTGGCTCGCTGTAACGACCGAGACCTCGGAATGTTAATGACGTTGATGCGCCGCATCATGCAACATCCCTCTTTGCCTTATCAAAGCCAGAATCAGGACTGAGCACTATGCCACGAACTCTCTCGCCCTTATCCCAGCAGCCCAGCATTATCCTGCTCGCGACCATAACGTGGCGACGCATAAGCGCATTGATGATCACCATGCTCTTTAGTGTCACTGTGGCAACTACCGCTCTGGCGGCCGATACAACGCTACCCAAGCGCGCTAACGTCGAAAAAAGCCTCGCTAACTTTGATCGAAAAAGTAGTTTAAGCGAACTCGAAACTACCCAACAACATGCACTGCGCGACACGCTAAAATATCTAGACGAGCTCGACAAAAACCGTGAGCGTCTTGAGGCCATTAACCAAGCGCAAAAACAAGCGCCCGCTCAACTTGAAATCGCTAAATCACAACAAGCGGCATTCGTTCCTTACGACCCAGAACAAGGCATCTATGACGGCCAGCCTGTTGAAGTGCTCGTCAAAAAACTGACCAACGCTCTGGATCTGTTGAAAAAGACGCAGGAGGAGCTGTCTAAAGCCTCCAGCCAACTGATTAATTACCAAACACTCCCTGAACAAGCGCAAACGACGTTGCAACAAGCGCTAAGTCGCTTGGAAGAAATCCGTCAGCAGCTAAGCCTCCGCGCAAAAGAAAGCGACGCGCTGACTAACGCTGAAGTCGGCGCCTTGGAAACCGAACGAGAAGCGCTCAACAGCCGCATTGATTTACGCACGCGCGAGCTTTGGAGCAGCGATTCTCTCCGTCGCATCGCCATCGCCAAACAGGCACTCCTAAACAAACAAGTCGATTCGCTCGAACTTGAACTTGAATCTATACAAACGTCCCTCAACATCCAGCGCCGCCTACGCATTGAAAGCCTTATCGATGAAGCCAGCGCCGACCTTCCGGCAACCTTTGCTGACTTGCCTGACCTCAACCATGTTGTAGAAGAAAATCGTGCGCTAACCGCCACGATCATCAACCTGAGCCAAAATACCAATAGCCTTATAAGAGACAACATCAACATTAACACTCGCCTCGACCGAGTACGGCAGACCGAACGAAACCTGAGCGAACAGATCGATTTACTCAAAGGCAGCCTTATTCTTTCGCGCATCTTGTATCAAACGCAGAAAAACCTGCCGCGCATCAGCACCAATAAAGATCTCGGCGAAAAAATCAAAGATCTCCGCCTAGAGCAGTTTCAATTAAACCAGCAACAAGCCAATACGTTGGAGCCGAGCAAGCAAGCAGATAAAATCCTTTCCGGCGCCCATAAAGAGACACAAGAAACCGCTCCAGATGACCTCCGTGCTGCTCTCATTCAGCTCCTCAAGGTACGGGACGAACTACGCTCTCAACTCGACGCCGAGATGAGCCGTAACTTAAATCTCGCCATTAGCATGCAAGTCGGCCAGGAACAGCTCGTTGCTATTAGTGAAAACTTACGCGCGACCGTGCGTGAACAAAGCTTCTGGATGCCGAGCAACCAAACACTCGATTTGGATTGGTGGCTCAATATGCCACAAGAGCTTTATCAACAAGTGCGCAAAATCGATTGGCAAGGAAGTGCGAAAAATCTGAAAGTTGCACTTGCTGAGAGCTACAACTCGATCGCGGTATTTTTATTGGCTGTCGCTATATGGTTCAGACGCGGTCACTGGAAACGGCAACTCGCGGCCATTGAAAGCGATATCGGTCGAGTACGCGCCGACAGCCAGTTGCATACTCCACGTGCAATTGCTATTGGCTTGCTGCTCGAAGCACCTGTGCCATTGTTGCTGTGCGCCGTATCGTTTCTATTCGACGACACCGATCCAGCTAGGCTCATCCTCGGCTCCATCGCTTTACGCCTTGCCATGCTATGGATGACGTTTGCTATCTGCCTACGCTTACTGCGCCCCGGCGGCATTACCGAAATGCATTTTCACTGGAGCGCCGAGGCATCCGCCCAACTACGTAAATGGCTGATGCTTATCGGCGTGGGCATGATCGTGCCGAGCTGCATCAGCGGCATTGAAATGCACCGCCCGGAGCTACTCCCCGACAATGTACCCGCCATGCTGCTGTTGATGATTAGCGCACTGCTTATCGCAGCCGGGCTATTTAAAGTTGTCTTCCATTACCCTCGTAAAAATAGCAGCGCCGTACTACGCGTCTGCATGGCGCTTCTTTTCATGCTCGTGCCGTTAGCACTCATCTTGATCACTGAGCTCGGTTATTTTTACAGCGCCGCTAAATTGTCGAGCCGACTGATTGAATCGTTTTACCTAGCCATATTGTGGGGATTATTAGGTAACTCCGCCGTCAGAGGCATGGCCGTTGCCGCCCGTCGACTCGCCTTTAAGCGCGCCCTTTCTCGACGGCAAGCACGTGATGCGGATCAAAAGGAAGCGAGCGAAGCACCGATCGAAGAACCACCGCTGGATATGGAGCAAGTTAATCAACAATCCCTGCGTTTGTTACGGCTCGCGTTGCTGATTAGCTTTTCGGTTATTTTTTACCTCGTCTGGTCTGATTTACTCGGCACCTTTGGGTATATGAATAAAATAACGCTCTGGGAAACCAGCGTGGGTGACGGTGCACTGCAGCAATGGCTACCGACCAGTCTCGGCGATGTTGTTTCCGCACTCATTACCATGATCATTACGCTCATGCTGTCGCGTAACCTACCCGGCCTACTGGAAATGCTGATCCTGTCGCGCTTAACCCTACGCCCTGGCAGCAGCTATGCAATAACGACCCTACTGTCTTACAGCATCCTCACCATTGGCTTTCTTAGCGCACTGAACAGCATGGGATTTGCGTGGGAAAAACTGCAATGGCTAGTCGCCGCGCTCGGCGTTGGTCTCGGTTTTGGCCTGCAGGAAATTTTTGCTAACTTTGTTTCCGGCTTGATCATCCTATTCGAACGCCCCGCACGGATTGGTGACGTCATTACCATTGGCGACCTATCCGGTACGGTTAGCCGCATTCGCATTCGCGCCACGACGATCATAGACTTCGAACGCAAGGAAATTATCGTTCCCAATAAAAGTTTCGTCACCGACCGATTGATTAACTGGTCGCTAACAGACTCCATTACTCGCATCACTGTTACTGTGGGTTTCGCCTATGGTTCGGATCTGGACAAGGCTTACAGCGTACTGATACAAGCGGCCAAGGAAAATGCGCGGGTACTCAAAGATCCCGAACCCGTCGCCCTGTTCCTAGCATTCGGCGCCAGCACGTTAGACCACGAACTACGCGTTCATGTGAAAGAGGTCAGCGACCGCTTGCCTGCAACCCATGAACTCAATCGTCGCATTGACGCCCTCTGTCGTGAGCACGATCTTGAGATCGCCTTCAGCCAACTCGATATTCATATTCGCAGTAAAGAAGGTGACGAGGTGTGCGTTACGCCGACAACCAACGAAAACACTGCGTCACGCAAAGGGGACGACGCCCAATAATGTATCGCTTGTTTGCAGACTGACATGACCGGTGTTGATTAGGCCCTGATCGCTTGCAAGCAAGCTGCTGCAACATCAAACCGCGCAGCCTTGTGTGAGCCTGCTTGCAGGCGACCTGTCTATATAGGCCAGCAAAAGCTAGCCGCCGCTCACTACAAGGTATGGCTCTGGCTGCCCAACAGCATCAGAGGTATGCCGCCTGAGCACCCATACCGACAAGGCATTATTCAGAGGCGACTCAGACCTGTTAAGATGCGCTCGCTAATTCGGCCATGCACGCCGACAACAACACAAGAAGCCCAAGTAAGAACCCTATGCCTATCCTGACTCTTCGTAACATCAAGCTTAGTTTTGGCGCCGCGCCACTACTTTCCGGCGTCAACCTCGCCATCGACAAAGGCGAGCGCCTCTGTTTGGTCGGCCGCAACGGCGCCGGCAAATCAACACTGATGAAGATCCTCGCGGACGAGATCATCGCCGATGACGGCCAGATCGAAAAGCCACAAGGACTCACCATCGCCCGTTTAGTACAGGAAGTTCCTGCGGATACGGATGGCTCCGTTTACGACGTAGTCGCCGCCGGATTAGGCGATATGGGCGCTCTGCTAACCGAGTACAGTCATTTAGGCCATCAGCTGGCCGACGGTACTGACAAAACCATGGAACGCTTCACCCAAGTACAAGCCAGCATCGACAGCCGTGGCGGCTGGGAATTAGCACAACGGGTCGAAACGATTCTGTCGAAACTACAGCTCGACGGCGAACAGGAATTTTCCGGCTTGTCAGGCGGTATGAAACGCCGCGTACTGCTCGCGCAATCACTGGTCCAAGCACCGGACATTTTGCTACTCGACGAACCGACCAACCATCTGGATATCGAATCGATCGATTGGCTTGAAGACTTCTTCAAAAGCTGGGGCGGCACGCTGGTCTTTATCACTCACGATAGAGCCTTCGTGCGCGCCCTCGCCACACGCATTATCGAACTCGATCGCGGCAAGCTCACTAGCTGGCCCGGCAGTTACGAAAAATATCTGCAAGGCAAGCAGCAGCAGCTCGACGCCGAAGAAAAAGCCAACTCCGAATTTGATAAGCGCTTGTCGCAAGAAGAAACTTGGATTCGCCAAGGCATTAAAGCGCGCCGCACCCGTAACGAAGGTCGTGTTCGCGCACTGAAAGATATGCGTAACGAACGCGCCTCGCGGCGCGAACGTGTCGGCGCCGCCAAACTGACGGTGCAAGGCGCAGACCAGTCCGGCAAAATCGTTCTGGAAACAAAAAGCCTGAGCCATAAGCACGGCGAGCAGATCATTCTCGATGATTTCAGCACCACTATTTTGCGTGGCGATCGCATCGGTATTGTCGGCCCGAACGGCTGCGGAAAATCAACCTTGCTGAAGCTAATGCTGGGCAAGCTCGCACCGCAAGTCGGCACCGTAAAGCTCGGCACCAATCTCGACGTGGCGTATTTCGATCAGCTACGTAACACCCTCGACGAACAAAAAACAGTTATCGAAAACGTTGTCGAAGGCAGCGACTTTATCGAGATTAACGGCAAATCACGACATGTGGTCGGCTACCTGCAAGACTTTCTGTTTGATCCGGCGCGTATGCGTCAACCGGTACGTTCACTGTCCGGCGGCGAACGTAATCGCCTGCTGTTAGCAAAGTTGTTTACCCGGCCGTTCAACCTGCTGGTACTCGATGAGCCCACCAACGATCTCGATGCCGAAACGCTCGATCTGCTCGAAGAGCAGTTGATGGATTATCAAGGCACACTGTTGCTGGTCAGCCACGATCGGGAATTTCTCGATAACGTCGTCACCTCAACGATCGTGTTCGAACACGGCGAAGTGAATGAATATGTCGGTGGTTATAACGACTGGCTGCGCCAACGCGCTCCGATTGCTGCTGCCAAAACAAAAGCACAGCTGACCAAAGCCAAGCCGGAGCCAGAGAAGAAAGCCGCGCCGCCAGAAAAGAAAAAGCTCTCTTATAAAGAACAGCGCGAGTTAGATGAGCTACCGGCGATCATCGACGCGCTTGAAGGCGAGATCAGCGCCCTGCAACAAACGCTCTGCGATCCCGAGCTGTTTCAGCGCGACCCAAAGGCTTTCAACCAAACTAACGAGGCGCTCACTAACAAGACCGCTGAGCTAGAAACCACGTTCCAGCGTTGGCAAGATCTTGACGCGTAATCTGCCAGCATAGAGACCATTAAGCGCTGACGGGAACCCTGTGAAAGCTTGATAAGGAAAGCCACAGGGAACTCAGCAGCGCCATGGCACTCCAACCCGCCATTGCAATAATGGAAAATGGATTGAGCTTATGTGGAAACGACTACGCCCGCTGATCATCGCGACCCTGCTCGTGCCAACTTTTTTGCTACCGGCACTTAGCTGGGCAACCGAGACAGAGGACGAAGAGAATCCACCGGCAGAACCTGTTCCCGTCACGGCGATTGACCTAACCGCACAACCTGCGGACAGCAGCGCCAGCCAAGCATCCTTACACCTCCTTAGCAGCAACGTGGCGCCCGGCTCCTTTAACACCTTGTATTGGGCACCAGAGCAATCCTTCGCGAGCATCGCCACGCCCGTGCCAGTACTCGTTGCACACGGCGCCCATCCTGGCCCAGTGGTGTGCATGACCGCAGCGGTCCATGGCGACGAATTAAACGGTATCGAAATGGTGCGGCGGCTAATGTTCGATCTCGAACCGAAACAGCTCAATGGCAGCGTCATTGGTATTCCCATCGTCAACCTTGACGGCTTCCGCCGCGCCGAACGCTACCTCTCTGATCGTCGTGATTTAAACCGTCACTTCCCCGGCAACCCACAAGGCAGCTCAGCGTCCCGTATCGCCCACAGTCTATTCACTGATGTGATTGCCCACTGCCAATACCTAGTCGATTTACACACCGGCTCCATGGCGCGCACTAACTTACCGCAACTGCGCGGCAATCTTAAAAAACCCGAAATTGTCGAAATGGCAAAACATCTTGGCGGCATTACCGTACTGCACGGCGCCGGTGCTCAGGGCACCCTACGCCGCGCCGCAACCGACGCTGGCATTCCAGCACTGACGATGGAAGCCGGTGGACCGCTCGTGCTGGAAGAAGGCGCTGTAGATTACGGCGTCAAAGCGCTGCAGACCTTACTCGACAGTCTCGGCATGAAAGAAAGCAGCCGCTTTTGGAGCGCCCCACAGCCAGTGTTTTATGAATCCCAATGGGTGCGCGCGTCACAGGGCGGCATCCTGCTATCCAACGTAAAGCTCGGCGACAAAGTTAAAACAGGACAGGTACTCGGCTCTGTCATCGACCCTATCAGCAATACTGGTAGCGCCGTACTCTCCCCCTTTAACGGTCGCATTCTCGGCATGGCCGTTAACCAAGTGGTGCAAACCGGGTACGCCGCGTATCACGTTGGTGTAGAGAAAGCGGCAGAGAAAGTCGAACAGGAAGCCGAAGCGGCTGAGTCGCAAGCGGAAGAACAAGACAAAGATGGCCCATCAACCTCGCAAAGTCTTGATGAGTAAAAGAACGAATTCACGTTAATAGAAAACAAAACATCAAACTGCACTGCCTTGTGGGAGGCTGCTTGCAGGCGATA